>Ga0315284_10000825_pt1 | contig 42398 bp, 27 predicted proteins | sample YL17G09_16_MG_FD_203696 | JGI IMG/M metagenome (GOLD analysis project Ga0315284, IMG submission 203696) | Sediment microbial communities from Yellowstone Lake, YNP, Wyoming, USA - YL17G09_16 | ecosystem: Environmental > Aquatic > Freshwater > Lake > Sediment | place: USA: Wyoming | collected...
CCGGCCCCCGCCCGGCCCGGGGCCGGGGGCCGCGCCGGCCGGCGGGGGGGCGGGGGGGGCGGGCGCCCGAGGCCGAGGCCGGGCGGGGGCCGCGCGCACGCGCCGACCACCCCCCATTCCCCTCCCCTCTCACCATCCGCCCCGGCGACGCGGACGCGGCGGCCAGGCCAAAGGCGACCAGGGTCAGGCCGCCGTACATGGGGTGGCGGACCAGGGCGTAGGGGCCGCGCGTCGCGAGCGCGTTCGTCGCGCGCGGCGCGGGAAACGGGGTCAGCGACTTGGCCCCGATCCCCGTCACCCCCGCCACCGCCAGCGCGGCGCCGCCCGCCATGGCGGCGCAGCCGGCGAGCTGCACGGCGAGCGTGACGGCGAGGGGGGGGAACAGGACGAAGAAGAAGGTCGCGAGCTGGGCCAGGACGAGGGCCTCGCCGCGCTTGCCGAGGGCGGACGGGTCGGCCAGGTCGGATATCATTTCGCGCTGCGGGGAGAGGGAGGAGGTGTGTGGGAGGAGGCGTGTGCGCGCGGCGTCGCATGCGGACAGCGAGCCCCTCCCCGCTCCCTCACCACCCCCACGCTCTCTCCCTCCCACCTGCTCATCGTCCAGATCCGGCAGCTTGAAGCTGCGCAAGCCTTCGACCGCGCCCGCGACGCGGCCGGGGGGGGGCGGCGGCGCGTCGCTCGACGGCGCGCCGTCGTCGCCCGTCGCGCGCGGGCGGCGAGCCGGCCGCGAGGGGCCGGCCGCCTGTGGGCGGGCGTGCGCGGGGCGGAGTCGGGGCCGGGTCAGCCGCATGCGAAGAGGAGGAGTGCGCGCGCTCGGAGAGGGGCGACGCCGCGTTGCACACTCCCACGCCCCCCCGTCTCTCGCTCTCGCTCTCAAGTGCGGCCGCGCCAGGCGCGGCAGAGTGTTGCCGTGTTGGGGGGGGGAAGGGGCAACGAGGAAATGGGGCCACGGAGAAGACGGGCGGCCGCCCCCGCTCGCCTCGCGCCTCGTTCACGCGTCGGCCGGCCACCCCGCCCGCATCTTGACCCGCAGCAGCGGCGCCGACAGCCTCCGCCCCACCTGAAACAGCGCCCAGAAGAGGGCCGCGCCGCCGGCGACGAGGCCGACGAACCCGGCGGGCATGGGGAGCGCGTTCAGGAACGGGTAGGGGAACGCGCCGTGGACGCCGCGCAGCACCAGCAACCAGGCGCAGTAGGCCGCGACGGTCCCGGCCGACGCGGCGGCCGCCCGGGGCGAGAAGGTGCGGGGGTGGCCGAGCGCGAGGTCGGCCCACGCGGTCGCCGCGTTGCCCGCGTGCACCGCGAACCCGAGCCAGGGCGGGCGCGCCAGGTGGCCGCCCTCCACGACGCCGCCCGTCGACGCCTCGATCGCGTGGTACATGAGGGTCACGACGTTGGCCAGGCCGAAGAGCGCGCAGCTCGCGTCGTCCGCCGCCCGCGCGAGTTTCGCTTTGGCCTTGCCCCCCGCGGGCGCCACGTGCGCGGCGCAGCAGAGGCCCAGGGCGCCGGTCTGGGCGGTGAACGAGCAAAAGGTGAGGTACCGAAAAAACCAGCCAAACCCGGCAGACCCCGGCAGCGCGGCCGCGGCGGGGGTCGCGTGCCAAAGCCAGACGCGGGTGAACCAGAGAAAGGCGGCCGAGTGGAAGGCGAACACGAGGTCGGCCAGGGGGCTGGAGAGGGAGGAGGGACAGGGGGGGTCGTCGGTTGGCCGACCGCCGCTCTCGGCCCATCCTCCGGCATCCATCTCTATCTCTCTCGCTCGCTCACCGTCCGGGGCGGCCGCGGGGTGCGAGGTCGACGACGCGCGGCGCGGGGCCCGCAATCGGCGACGGCGCCGCTTTGGCCGCGGCGGGCGAGGGGCGGCGCGCGCTCGAGGGGCGCAAGTTGGCCATGGGTGTCGATCAAAGGGGAGAGCAGGGGCGAATGGGGGGCTGGGGAGGGGATGGGGGGGGAGGGGTCGCCAGGGTCGCACGCCGCGCAGCTGCCATGCGCGCCAAACACCCTCCCACCGCCACCAGGTGATCTTGCTATCAGCACCAACCCGCGGGGCGACGCAGGCCCCGGCGCGGGCGCGGCGGAGGGGGTGCCTCGGCGCTGCCGGGGCGCCCGAGGCTCGCGCCCCGCCCGGCGCGACCCAGCTCCCGCCGCCCGCCCCCTCACCTGGTCGGTCTGCCACTGGGTGCGCAGGAAGGGCGCGCGGGCCGAGAGGGAGGCGGAAGAATAGCCCGGATGTCTGGCGCGCTCGCGCGCGGGCCTCGACCGCGGTCGCACGTGCGGCCGCTGTCGCCCGCGGGTCGGGCCGGGCGTGGAGCGCGCGACGAGCCCGGGGAGGGGGTCGACGCGGCGCCGGGGATGTGTGCAATGCGTCGCTTCTCGCTGGGCCCACTCCTTCCGCCACCCGCCGACCATGCACCGCGCCGCCGCCAACCGCGGCGTGGTGGTGGCGCCGACCCCTCGCGCCGCCGCCCCGGCGCCGCCCGCCCCGACGCCTTTTGCGGCCGCGCGCCGCGCGCTCGGCGCGGGCCTCGCCGCGGCCGGCCTCTCGACGCTGCTGGCCAGTGGTGCGTGCGCGCTGGCGATGATGTGGGGGCGGCGGATTGGGGAATGCGGGGCCGAACGAGCGCCAACCACCGCCCTCTTTCTCCAGGCGCCGCCGCGCGGCTCGAGGGCGTCAACAAGCCGGAGCTCCTCCCCCCCGCCTACACGCCCGTCATCGACGTCGCAGGCTTCCTGACAGACGGCGAGGAGGCGCGCGTGAAACGGATCGTCGAATCGCTCGAGGCCGACACCGGGCTCAAGCTGCGCGTGCTCGCCCAAAATTATCCCGGTGCGGGTGGGGGTGAGGGTGTGGGGTGTGGGGTGGGGTGGAGCGTGTCGCGGGGCGGTCCAGGCGGCGCCCGCGCCGACCCCACCCCCCCGCCGTCTCCCTGCAGACACCCCCGGCCTCGCGATCCGCGACTTTTGGGCGGTCGACGCCGACACCGTCGTCTTCGTCGCCGACCCCAACACCGGCAACATCCTCAACTTCAACGTGGGCGCGGCGGTCGACCTCCGGGTGCCGCGCTCGTTCTGGACGCGCCTCGCGTCGCGCTACGGCACCAAGTTCTACTGGCGCGACGCGGGCGAGGCGGCCGCCATCGTGAACGCCGTGGGCGCGATCGACGTGTGCGCGCGCGAGGAGCCGGGGCGGGCGCAGTGCGTCGCGATCGCGGGGCCGCTCGTCGAGTGAGGGAGCGGGGAGGGAGAGGGGGAGAGGGGCGTGCGGTCGCGCGCGTTGTGTGAGAGCTTTGGTGCGCCTATACACCACCACAGCCCTCCTCTCGTTTCAGTTAAAAGGCGGGCAGAGCGTCGTAGTCGGGCGCCGAAAAAGGGAGACCCGCGACCCCTCCCGCCACCGGCACGCCCCGCAGCGCGTGCTCCGCGTCGTGCGCCGCCGCGGCCGCGTTGTCGGCCGCGCAGGCTGGCGAGCAGAAGGCCGCGGCCCGGCACCAGGCGCAGCGGCGGCGGGCCGCGGCGCCGCAGGCCGAGCAGGGCACGAGGGGCAAGCCTCCTTCTTCCACACCCCCTCCCTTGCGCCGAAATATCATGAGCTCGGCCGCAGAATCGCCCCAGTTGGGCAGGGGCACCCGCCGCGTCAGCGCCCAGCCGCGGCGGAGCGCGCGCCAAAACGCGCGCGTCCCGGTCTCGCCGCCCGCCTCGCCCACGACCGCCACCGTCTCCCCCGGCGTCGCCTGCAGCGCGGCTAGCCCCATGTCCTCGGCGGCCGCGCCGTCGGGGGGTGGGTAGCAGAGGAAGAGGGTGCGCGCCGGGTCGGCCGCGGCGCGCGGGCCGCCCCGGCGCACGCCGGGGGGGGCGACGGGGGGGAGGGCGCCGTGATAGGCGTTGTGGGAGCGGCCGCCGCGCTTTGGGGGGGCGGCGTCGACGGCGAGAACGTCGGCGCCGGCTTTGACGAGCGCGGCGGCCCACCAGCCCGTGCCGGCGCCGATTTCGATCAGAGGGCCCAGCGCCGCCAGCGCGGCCAGCGCCGGCGGCGCCGGCACCGCGTACGCGTAGGAATGGCACTCGCGCGACGACGCGCGCCAGGCGGCGAGCGCGGCGTCAGCGGGCCAGGCGGTCGGCGCGGCGGCGGAAGGGGCCGCCGGCTCGTCGCTCTCGCTGCCGCTCCCACCGCTGCTGCTCGCCGCGTCGGCCGACACGGCGCCCGAGTCGGACGTGGCGGAGGACGAGGGCGGCGGCGGCGCTTTCCGCTTGGCCGCGCGCGGCACGGGCGCGGCCGCCGCGCGGCGGCGCTCCGCAGCCACCTCGTCCAGGCCGCCATCGCCCGCGATGCCAGTCGCCCACAGCAGGCGTGCGGCGTCCAGCAGGCGGGCTCGCACGACGAGCGCGAGCGGGTCGGAGCCGGGAGGCGGCGCCCCGCCGGCGAGCAGCCCGCCCCACGCGGCCGCAAGTTTTGGGGCGATCGCGGCGGCGGGACCGGTCAGCAGGGCGTCCAGGGACTCGGAAGCGCCGGGGTGGGCGTCGGCGACCGCCGGAAAATACGCGTGGGGCGGTGACACCGCCGGCGCGGCCCACGCCGCCGCCAGGAAGTGCTCCCACAGCGCGTTGTACGCCGCGTCGGCGGCCACGACGACCGCCAACGCCGCCCGCGGCGCGAGGGGCGCGGCGGGCGGCTTGCCGGCGGCCGCGCGCGCCGTCCGCGCGGCGGCGGCGGCGGCCGCGGCGGCGGCCGCGGCCGCTCGCCGGCAGAACGGCGGCAAGCCGGCCCAGGCTTTCTTGTCGGCGACCGCCGCTTTCAGCGCGCCGGCCGCCGCGGCGAGCGGCGCGGCGGCGGCAAGGACCCAGCGCCCGTCGCCGAGCACGCCGCCGGCCAACCGCGCCGCCGCCGCCGCGCCCGCCGCCGCCTCCAGAGCGGCTGCAGCCGCGGGAGGGCCGGTCGGTCGTGTCTCGGCCGCGCCGAGCCAGGGCGCGGCGTGCGCGCGGTCGGCGGGGAGGCCGAGCGCGGCGCCGCCGGCCGCCCCCGCCCGCGCCGGCCCGGCCGGCGGCTGCAGCCGAGGCACGTCCCCATCCACCACGGCCCACCCCGACGCCGCGTGCGCCGCAAACACGGCCGCCGGCGGCGGCGGCGGGGCCGGCATTGGGGAGTGGCGGTCGGCGCGCCCGCCGCGCTCGCCACTGCGCCGCGCCGCGGCACCCGCGGCCGCCGCCATGACGCCCGGCAGCGCGTGGCCGGCGATCCTGCTGCTGGCCGCCGCCGCGGCCTCGACCCTGGCCCAAGAGGTGGCCGTCCCGCCGCGCGACGCGCTCCTCCTCGCCGCCCGCCGCCCCGGCGCGCCCGCCGGGACGTCCTTTCTCAAGGATCGCCACCCCGTGAGCGTGCCCGGCGTCGCCGCGGGCGGCGTCGGCGCGCGCGTCGCGGGCGACGTCGGCGTCGGCGGCCGCCTGCGCGCGCGCGCGGCGACGCGCTGGCTGGACGGCGTGCTCGATATGTCGACCGACGAGGTGGGGAGGATGAGGAGGGCGGGCCTGGGGCGGTGCTGCGGGCGCGCCGCCCCCGCATCGCGCGAACTCCCGCCCTCCTGTTTCCCCCAGGTCGCCGAGTTCGACCCCACCGCCGCCCCCGACGGCGACCCCATCGACGCGGAAGATCGGGAGCGAGACGAGGAGGAAGAGGGCGACGAGGTGGGCGCCGACGCCGCGGCGACGCTCCCCGGCGGCGGCCTGTCTCTCGCGGCGCGCCCGCCCGTCGCCGGCCTCGACGTGCGCCTGGGCGAGGGCGCGCTCGCCACCCCCAGAGGCCAGCGCCGCCCCGACGGCCGCGCCAAGCCGGCCGCCAAGAAACCCGCGGCCGGCGCGCCGTCGCCGGCCCCCTTCCCCGCCCTGCTCGCCGACGTCGACGGCCTCAACTGCTCCGACAACGGCGTCGTCAACGGCAAGCTCACGGAGCCGCCGGACCTCGCGCTGTGCGCGGGGGGCGGGTTTTTGCTCCAGGCCGTGAACAGCGCGTGGGCCGTCTACGATGCGGCCACCGGCGACCTCCTCGCCGGCCCCTTTTCCCTCTACTCCCTGTTCAAGGTGCCCAAGACGGCGTCCATGACGGACCCGGGGTGCGTGTTCGACGCGGGCGCGGTGGAAGCGGGGGGCGGGGGGAACGACGGCGGCAAGCCCGCCGGCGGTGGACGCTCGCCGCCGACGCCTCCTCCAGGCCGCTTTTTCGTCACGGTGCAGTGGTACTCGAGGGCGGAAGGCCTGTCCCACCAGGCGATCGTCGTGAGCAAAGGGCCCGACCCGCGCGACGGTTTCCGCGGCGTCTACTACGTCGACACCTCGGGCGCCGCCCCCGCCCTCAACCTGCCCAACTGCGCGTCCCAAGGCGGCTGCCTGGGCGACTACCCGAGTTACGGGCTGGACGCGCACGCGCTCTGGGTGGGGGTAAACCATTACACGTTCAAAACGTCGCGCCTGCAAGGCGCCGCCCTGTACGGCGTCCGCAAGCTGGATTTGCTGAACGAGACCGGACCCGCCTACCCGGCCGTTGTCGCGTTCACCGAGTGGGGCGGCGACGGCGCCCGGCTCGGCTTCACGCTCCAGCCCGCGACGCCCGCCGCGGGCACGCCGCCAGACGGCCGCCGGGGCGGCACCCAGTACGTGCTGGCGTCGAGTTATTTCTTTAGGACCAACCTGTCGTCCATCGTCGCGTGGGCGGTGACCAACACGTCCCTGATCGGGGCCGGCCTCCCCGGCGGCGCGGTCCCTTCCCTCACGCCGGCCGCCGTCCTCCCGGCCCTCCCCCTGCGCAAGCCGGCGCGCATGTTCAAGGGAGGGCTCAAGCAGGTGGCGAGCGAGCAGCGGCTGGATGAGAAGGACGAGCGGCTGCAGCAAGTGGTGCTGGTGCGGGCCGACACGCCGATAGCAGGCGCTTCTGGCGCCGCACCTTCCTCCCAACCTTCCTCCTACCACCTGTGGACCAACATGCAGACCGCTGTCAACGTGAAAGGGGGGTGGGTGTCCGGGATCGCCTACTTCCGGGTCGACCCCGAATGGCGCGAGAGCAACGCCGCGGGCGCCTCCAAACCGGCGGCCGGCGCGCCCCCGCGATCGTCTTCATCTGCATGGGCCCCCGTCCTGGCCCGCAACGGGTACGTGGCCGTGCCCGGCCACCATGCGGTCAACGGCGCGGTGGCCGCGTCGCCGCTCGGCGCCGCAATGGCGCTCTCCTTGCTCGGCCCCGGCCTCAACTATTCGGCCGCGTTTGTGCGGCTGGCGCCGGAGCCGGTGGGCGCGGTCCTCGTGCCGCGGCCCGCCCCGGAACCTCTGCACGGGTTCGCGGCCGAAACGCGCAACGGCGATTTCACGGGCGCCTGCGCCGCCCTCGACGGCACCCTGTGGCTCGCCGCCCAGTGCGCGTCGGGCACAGTGCACGTGACGGCGAGCGGAAAGCGGCAGAATTGGGCGACGCAGATGGTGCGCGTCGACCCGCGCGGCATGGGGTAAAGGGGAGAGCGAGGGGTGCGTTCTGATCGGTTTCGTTGGCTTGGAGGGGGAGGGAGAGGCGCGCCCGCGTGTGTGTGTGTCGCGTGCACGTCTTGCAGGGGTGCTGGGCGGGGGGGAGGGGCGCTCGACCGCGAGTGGAGCGCCCGGGGTCGGCGCCCCGCCCGCGCTGCAACCCCTGAAAGCGGGGGAGGGCACGGCGCGCGTGTGGCGGCCGGCGGCAAGTGGGCGCGCACGGTTAAGGGGTTTGGGGGGGCAAGCAAAAGCGGATCGACGCTGAGGGCGCCGAGTCGGTGGGCAGCGCCGCGCGGCGCGCGCGGCGCAGACGCCGCGCCCGCCGCCGCGGGAACGCGCGCCCTCCGGCTGGCGACGCTTCGCGTTTTCTATTAGAGTCTGGGGTGCGTGCGCGCTTGCGGGCGGGGCGTGTGTTGGGATTTTTTGTTGTCTTTTTTTCGGTCTAGGCAACTCGCGACCGCCGCGGGTCGGGTGCCGTCGATCCCGCTCTCGCTTTATCGACGTATGCGTGTGAGAGAGAGCGCGCAGGAGCCTCCGGCCTCAAGCAGGGGCCGGGGCGGTGCGCCAGGACGAGGGCGCGAAAGGCAGAGGCGCCGGGCTCGCCGCGGTACGTCCCGCACGGGATCGCGGCCACGGACACCGCCCGACCCGGGCACGGGGGCGGGCGGCGTCGATGGCTTAAACTCGAATTCGCGCGGCGAGCCCCGTCGAGAGGGGTCTCCGCCGCACTCGCGCCGCGGGGGCGGCCACCCTTGACCCAGCCGGCTCAAGGGGGCGCCCTCCGCGCACGGTAGAAGATGTGCGCATGGGGCAGCGGCGGCGGCTCGCCGGGCCAGCAGGCCTCGCCCGGCGGCCGCGCCGCCTCCCTCTGCCCTCTCACATGAGCGCGCACGCGCCGCACGCCGGCCCGGTGGCCTGCACCAGCGACTCGATATCCGGCCGCGCCGCCTCGAGCGCGGCCCGCACCGCGCCCGCGGTCGGCCGCGCGGCGGGGTCGGCCTCCCAGCACCCGTTGATGACCGCGCGCACGGACGGCGGCACGGACGCCGGCAGCGGCCGCCGGTACCCGGCCGCCACTTTCACCGCAAACGCTTGCGCGGCGCGCGGGTTGAAGGTGGGGCCGACGACGACGGTGGACGTGATGACGCCCGTAAAGAGTTCGGCGATCATGCACCCCAAGCTAAACACGTCGGCCGACGCGTCGTACGCCTCGCCGCGCAGGACTTCGGGCGACATGTAGAGAAAGGAGCCGGTGCAGGCGGTCGGGTCGAGGTTGCGCACGCGGCGCTTGGGGCGGCTGTCGTCGTCGGGCGCACCGTCGTCGGCGGCGTCGTCGCCGCCGTCGCCCATCGAGCGCGCGAGGCCAAAGTCGGCGATGACGGCCACGGGGTGGCCAGACGGACCGCTCGCCTTGGTCAGGAGAATGTTTTCGAGTTTGAGGTCGCGGTGCGCGATTGGAGGCGACTGGGAATGAAGGTACTCCAACCCCGCGGCGACGTCCGCCGCCCACGCGAGCGCGGCCGTCGGCGGGTACGCCCGCCCCGCGCGCAACATTTGGTCGATGACCACGTCGCGCAGGGTGCCGCCGTCGACGTACTGTTGCACGATGAAGGGGCGCGCGCGCGCGGCGGACAGCGCGGCCGCGGCGTCTTTGCCGTTGTGCTTGGAGCCGCCCACGCCGCCCCCGTAGCACGCCACGATGTTGGGGTGGTCGAGCCCCGCCAGCATCTCGCCCTCCGCGACGAGCGACGCGGCGGCGGCCGCGCCCTGGCTGGGGTTGAGCGATTTCACCGCCACACGCATCCCGGCCGACCATTCCCCGTCGCCGACGGACGAGGGCGCCCCGCCCGTGGACGGTGGCGCCAGCGGGTCGTAGTCGCAGATGGAGACGCGGGCGAACGAGCCGGCGCCGGCGGGGCGGACGAACTTCAAATGGACGGGGTCGAACGAGATGCTCGCCCGCCGCTCGCACGAGGTGCTCGCCCGCCGCTCGAACGAGGCGCTCGCCCGTTGCTCGCCGGACAGCCCCGATGCGAGGGACGCGGCGGAGGCCGCGCCTTCGGACATGGCGCCGGGCGTGAGGCAACGGGGGGGGGCGGGGAGGCCGGGCGTGAGCGAGCGCGGCGGGAGGCCGGGCGTGAGCGGGCGCGGTGGGAGGCCGGGCTCGGCGTACGACGGGGGCTGCGAAAGTGGGAGTTGAGGCGCGTCAGACGCGTCCTCCCTCCCGATGGCTGCGGGCGGCCCGCCCGGATTTGGGGCGGGCGATCGGGGGCGCGGGCGGGCGGATGGGGCGCGGGCGGGCGGAGGGGGCGGTACCGGGCGCGCATCGAGACACTTCGGCGCCGCCGGCCGCTCCGCCGCCTCCGCGCCGCGCCCGTCCCCCACAACAAGTGCCCGAGGCCGTGCGCGCCGCCAATTGATGGTGGCGGGGCGTGCCAAGGGGGGCACGTGCTGCAAAAAAACGCGATAGGCCTCAGCCGCCAAGCCCGCAACCCCGGCCGCCCTCACCTCGCCCCCCGACGCGAGCACGGCCGGCGTCTTATTGGGCATGGCGGTGGCGGCGACAGCCAGCGCGGTGCACATGGGCGGCGCGGCGGCCGGGTAGTGCGGTTCGGCCGCCTGTCCCCCGTGGCACCCCTCGGTTCTCTTGGGGGGCGCCCCCTGTCCACGCCTGCGCGCGCCGACAGCGAGGAGAGACGGACGTTGCACCCCCCCATCCCTCCCGTGTGAAACGGGTCACCAAACGCCCGCGCCCGCGAGCGCCGCCGCGGCGGCGGCCGCGAGCGCGCCCGCGCCCGCCCCCGCCCTGGCCGCCACCCGGTCCCGCGCCGGCCTCGGCAGGTCGGCGTAGCGGGCGATGAGGTCCAAATCGACGCACGCGCCCGGGCCGCCGCCGGCGGGCGCGCCCCAGCGGCGGCCGCCGCCGAGCGCGCGCGGCGCGCGCGAACCGCGCGAGCGAAACGCGGCCGGGTGCAGGCCTGCAGGGGCTGCGACGCCGGTGGCCATGGCGCGCGACAGAGAGGCCAGCGAACTGGCCAGGCCCGCGTCCCAGAGCGGGAGCAGAACCCCGACGCCGCCGTCGACGCGCGGGAGGACCGACGCGGTCGTCCGCGGCGCGCCTGCCGGCACGGGAGCGCGCGCGGGCAGCGCCACCAGACTCACCACGCCCACGTGGACGTCGGCGATGGGGAGGAGGCGCTTGCCGCGCCAGGAGTCCGGGTGCGCCGCGTCGTACGACATCGCGCGCAGCGTCCCCCCCCCATCCGCCAGGACCAGCGCCAGCCGCCGCCCGCACACGGCGTAGCCAGCGGCGAGGCCGTCAGCGCAGTCGAAATCGCGGGACAGCTCGATCAAATTTTTGACTCCCGAGACGCAGTGGAGAAACCTGAGCCCTTTGTGCGCGTCCGCGAACAGCACAAAGTTTTTGACCACCGCGAGCGACGTGGCAAACAGGGGCGCATCGTAGAACGCGGTGCGGGTGAGCCTGCCCTCGGCCCAGCCGTGGCCCTCGACGCGCGCGCCGTAGGAGAGGATCAGGGCGCCGTCGAGCGCCGCCAGCCCCGTGACCGGCCCCCGCAGCTCGCGCGAGTAGACGACGGCCGCCTCCCAGCCGGCGCCGTCGCCGGTCAAAGGGGCGGCGCCGACGGGCGGGACGGCCGAGGCGAGGGGGGGGGTGCCCGTGCGCCGCACTTCGATCAGGAGCACGCGGCCCGAGGCGGGGTAGTCTTCCCCCGCGCCGCACGCCGTACCCACCGCGATCAACGGCACGAGCGGCCCGGCCGCCCCGGGGCCGCCGTCGCGGAGCGCGACCGACGCGAGCGCGGTCGCGGCCTCGCCCGCGGCAAGCGCGTGGCGCCAGAGGGGGCGCCACGTGTTGGGCGAGAGCAGGCGCACCTCGTCGGACGAGATGTCGCCCGCGGCGACGGCAGCCGTCAACGAGGCGTACGCGTACGCCGCCGCCGGGTCGCCGCCCGCCGCCGCGGGCGGCGGCGCCCGCGGCGGCGCGCGCGGCCGCGTCAGCGCCACCGCCCACACGCCCGCTGCCGCGTGGTGCGCGAGCGCGCGCGGCGTGCCGCGCAGAGGGACGCGAGTCGAGGGCCACGGGGTGTCGAGGCGGACGCCGGGCGGCAGCGCGCACACGCGCAAGCCTCCCGGGTGGGGGGCGGCGGGCGGGGCCGCCGTCAGAAAGCCTTGGCAACAGTTGACGTTGTGGAACGGGGCAAAGCCGGTAACGGGCGGGCCGGCGGCGGGGTGGGCGACCAGAGTGCCGCGCGCGGCGACCAACCAGAACGGCCGCGCCCCGCACGCCGCCACGCCCGACGCGCGGGGAGCGGACTCGCCGAGCGCGGTGAAGGTGTGCAGGATGGGGGGGGCGGGGGAGCCCGGGGCGGAGGCGGGGGACGCGGCGCCGGGGGGGAGGCGGAGCGGGACGCGCGCCCAGCGCGGCGGCGCGCCGCCTACAGGGCCGGGCCCGCGCCCGCCGCCCGCCCGCCCCGCGCGCCACGCGGCCACGTCCCCATCCGCCGACACGGCCACCAAAAAGGGCGCCGCGGGCGGCGCGTCGGGGTCGTGCGCGCCGCCGGCCGAGGGCACGACGCTCACCTCGACGACCGCCGGCGGCGCGCCCGCCGCGCCGGCGTCGTACGCGGCCGGGGCGTCCGTGGGGGTGAGCACGCGCGCGCCGTCGGCCAGGCCGGCGTAGCGGGCGGCGAGGGAGGGGGGGGAGGGAGGGGCGTCGGCCGACCCGACCCGCCACAGCTCGAGGCTCCCGTCGGCGCGCGCCACCGCGGCCGCCACACACCCCGCGGCCCCGACCCAGCCGTCGCTGTCGGTGAACAGGTGCAGGGCGGTGACCGGGGCGCCGGCGGAGAGGCGCGGGGACGGAGCGGGGGCAAGCGCGGCGCCCGCGGCGTCGAGCCGCGCGAGCGCCGCGCCGCCCGCCGCGCCGCGCACGCCCACCCAGTCGCCGGCCGCGCTCCCCGCCACGATCGCTTCCCCGCTGGGCAGGAGAGAAGAAGCAGGGAGCGTGGTGGGCGCCCCAGCCGCCGGCACGAGGACGACGCCGGCGGCGACGACCTGCGCGGCGGCCGCGCCGCCGCGCAGCGTCGCCGCCGCGAGCGTCGCGGCGCGCGTCTCAAACCCGGACCCGCCGTCCGTCACCTCGTCCAGCGCATCCCCGGTGCGCAGCACTTTGGTGGTCGCCGCCATGGCCAGGAGGAGGTGGGAGTGGTAGCCCAGGGGGTGGCCGGGCGCCGCGCCGCGCGGCGGCGCGCGCGCGGCGCCGCCGTCGGCGCCGTCGGCCAAATGAAGGGCAAACGCGGCCACGAGCCCCGGCAGCGGCACGTCGGTCACCACGTCGGGCGCCAGGGAGCGCCGCATCGCGAGCAACGCGCCGGAGCGGCCGACGCCGACGGCCGCGACGAGGAGAGGGGGCGGCGTCGGCGCGCCGGCGGCCGCGCCCGCCGCGCGCGGCGGCGCCTCGCACACCGCAGCTGCGCGCACGGGGCCGGTGCCGGGCAGGGAATCCAAGACGCGCAGGTGGACGGAGGCGTCGGGGTCGGGCGCGGCGGCGGGCGCGCCGGCCGACGGGCGGAAGAGCGCTGGCGTCGGCCCGCAGTCGCCGTCCTCGGCCTTGGGGGGTGGCGGCTCGTCGCTGTCGGCGCCGTCGTCGTCGTCGCCGAGCAGGGCGGTGCGCGGGCGCTTGGCGCCGCCTTGGCCTTCCGCCTCCCCCGCGTCCGGAGAGCGCGCTCTCCCCCTTTTGCCGTCGCCCAGCAGCAGCGCGGGCCCGACCTCGGCCCCCGCCTCCACCCGCAGCAGCAGCGAGTCACCGCCCCACGACCCCAGAAAGGCGAGGCCGGGGCCGGCGGCGACGAGGGCCGTGGCGGGCGACGCAGCGCCGACGCGCGTCGCGCTCAGGGAAGCGGCGCCGCCGGCCGCGCCTTTGGCCACGCGCACCGCCAGCAGCTGCCCGCTGGCCAGCGCGACCAACGCCAGGCCGTCGGCCAGCCAGGCGACGGCCGCGCCGGCGCCGTCGGCGTCGAGACCGGGCGGGGGCGGCGCGGCGTGCGCAGCGGCCGACGCCGCCGCCGCGGGGTTGAGCTTCCCCGCCCATTGCGCCGCGTGCCGCGCGGCAGCCTCAGACGGGACTTCGACCATGGAATCGATGAGCAAGCGGGGAGGCGGCGCGGGCGCCGGGGTGGCCGAAGGCGCGAGCGCGAGCGCCGCAGGCGCGTCCGCGCGCGCGCCGCCCGACGACGACGCAAACAGGAGCAACCGTTTGCACACGACCATGACGCCGCCGCCGGGGGCGGGAGCGAGGGAGCGCGCGTCGGCGGGCAGCGCGCCGACCGACCAGAGCCGGGTCGGCGGCCTCGCCCCCCCCGGGTCGAGCGCGAGCGCGACCAGGGCCCGGCCGTCGCCGCCCGCGCCGGCCGCGGTGCCGGCCCAGACGGGGGAAGGGGCGTGCAGGATGGCGAGGGTGGGGGTGGCCGCGCCGTGGAGAAAGGCGAGGTCGACGACGTCGGTGACGCCGTGCGCGCTCAAATCGGAGAGCGCCGCGTTGCCCACGGTCGCCGGCAGCAGCCGGGGCGGGGCGGACGCGCCGGAAGGGCCCAAGGGCGCGTCGGCGGCGAGCAGGTCGTCGATCTCGTCCGCGTCGAGCGCGGGGAGGACCGCGAGCTGGCACCCGTGCAGGGCCACGGCCGCCGCCCGCCCCTCGGGGTCGGCGGCGGCGCGCGGCGCGCGGGGGAAGGAGACGCGGCCCGCGGCGTCGGCGACGCCGGCCAGCGCATGAAGGCTCGTGGGTCGAATCTCGCCCGCCGCCTCGTCCCAATCCAGGACGACCGCTTTGGCGTCCCGGAACGTGAGCACGAGCGCGTCCCGGCCGGCGCCCGGGGACCGGGCGGGGAGGGTGGCGGCCGACTCGGGGACTCCGGCGACGTCGAGGGTGGCGACCTCTTCCAGGCGCGCGGCCTCCAGGTCGGCGGACCGCGGCCAGCCGGGCGCGCGGGTGGACGCGGGGGAGGCGTCGCCGGGGAGGCGGACCGCGTAGAGGGTGACGCGCGTCCCCGCGACGGTCACGACGTCGGGGGGCGCCGCCGGCGCGCCGCCCTTGGGCCCGGCGCGGGCGGCGGCGGACGTCCAGCGCAGGGCGACGGCGTGCGTGACGCCGGTGCCGTGGTGGAGCTGAGAGAAGGAAGAACGGGGTCGGCGGCGGCGGCGGCGCAGCGTCGATCGCGGCCCGCGCCGCCCTTCGTGCGGCCCAGCGCACGCGCTCCGCCACCCCTCCACACACCTCGCGGTACGCAAACGCCTGCCCGGGCGGGTCGGCCGGCGGCGCCGGCGCGGGCGCGGCACCTGGCGGCATCGGGCGGCGGCCGGAGTGGCGCCGAGCGATTGAGGTGTGCCAGCGTCTGAGGGCAGCGGCGTCGGCGGCCGCCGGGGGACGGCCCGGTGTGGCGAAAGCATGCGGCGGCGACGGCCGCACCGCCCACAGCCGCCGTCCCCTCCCGCAATGAGGGTCCCGGCCAGGCTGCGCGATGCAGCATTCAAGCCTCCGCCGCCGCACGTCGCCAGGTGAGGAATTGGAGGACGGCGGCGCGTGGCGGCGCCCGCCTGGCGGCGGCCACGCCGCTTGTCGAGAGGGCCAATGCGCGCCCTCGCGCCCGGTGGCGAGCCCACAAGATATCGAGGGCGCCGTTGGGGACCGGGAGCGGCGCAGAAACGCCCCGCTGTGCGCCCCGGCCGGCCAGGCCGCCGCGGCAACGCCCCCACGCGGCGTGGGCGCGGCCGTTGGGCCCCGGTCGCCTCCACACGCCGCCCGCGCGCTCACTAATGCCCATTCACGCCCAACAGCCGGCGGCCGGCCGCAACCGCTGCCCTCCCGCCCAAGCGCTCGCCCAGCGCGCCCGCACCGCCGCTGCCCGCGCCGCCGGCGAGCCTGAGCGTAAGTAGGGGGAAGGAGAGAGATTGTGCGACATCGCGGCCGGCGCGCGGGCCGCTGAGCGGGGGTGGGCGGCGCGGGGCGGGCCGGCATGCGGGCGCGCCCCGACGCCTTGCCCTCCTCCATTCCCTTCTCCTCCCAGCCTGCGTCCTCGTCCGCGGGCGTGCTGGACGACTTGGAGGCCATCGCCGCGCTGCGCGTGGGCGCGAGCCCGGCGCCACGCCGCAAGCCCGCGCCGGCGCCGCCGCCGGCCGCGACGTCAACCACCACAACCGAGCCCGCCCTCATCGACGACGACGACGACACCCTGCTCGCGTCTCGGGCGGCGCCGATGCCCGGCGGCCACCACCACAGGCGCGCGTTCTCGGACGCGTACGTCGAAGCCGCCGCCGCCCTGCGCGCCGAGCTCGCGGAATGCGCCGACCCCGAGGACGTGCTCGACGTCGCGGGCGACGAAGTGGGCGGCGGCCTCGGCCCCGCGGGCGCGGCCGCCGCGCTAGAGCGCCTGGCCGCGCTCGCGCGCGCGGGCAAACCGGTCGCCGCCGTCTGCGAGCGGTCGCCCGCCTTCCTCGTCCTCCTGGACGAAGTCGAAGCCTGCGCGCCCGCCATGCGGCACCGGGACCTGGGGCAAGCGGCATGGGCCCTGGGGGCTGTCGGCGCGCTTCGGGGCCGCTCGGCCGCCGCGGCGCGCGCGCTCGCCGCCGCGGCGGCCGCGCGGCCCAGCGCGCTCAGCTCACGCGACCATGCCGCGCTGTTTCACGGCCTGGGCAAGCTGAGGGCGGATCCAGGGCGCGACGCCCTCGCCTCCCTCGCCGCCGCGGCCGCCGCCGACCTCGCGTCCGCCTCCCCCCAATCCCTATCCATGCTCGTCTGGGGCGTGGCCGAGCTGTCGGGCCGGGGGACGGGGGCGGGGGGGGCGCTGGTGGCGGCGGTGGCGGCGGAAGTGTCCGCGCGCGCCGCGACGCTCGGCCCCCAAGCCCTCGCCGTCGTGCTCGCCTCGCTCGCCCGCCTCGGCCATGAGCCGGACGCCGCGTTTGTGGAAGCGGTCGGGGAGGCGGTCGCGGCGGCGGCGGAGCCGGGGGCGGTCGCGGCGGCCGACGCGGCGGCCGCGCGCGCCGCGGCCGGCGGCGCGGCCGCCCCCCCCCGGTCCGCCCTCCGCCCGCGCGAGCTGACCTCCACCCTCTTTGCCCTGGCCCAGTGGCGCGCCGCGCACCCCGCCGCGCTGGACGCGGCGGCCGCGCGCCTGGCGGCGGGCGGCGCGGGGCCGCGCGGCGAGGCGGCGTGCGACGTCGACTGGGCGACGGCCGCGTGGGCCCTCGCCACGCTCGGCCTGCCCTCCGACCACCCCGCCTGGCCCGCCATTGAAACCCAGCTGGCGGCCGCGTCGGGGCGGCTGCCGGCGCGCGAGCTCGGGCAGGCGGTCTGGGGGCTCGCGGTCGCGGGGCGGGTGTCGACCGCCGCGTTTCTCACCCTCTACACCGCCTCCCTGGCCGCGGCCGAGACCAAGTGGCCCCTGGACCCGCGCACCGTGTCCCAAATCGCGCGCGCGGCGGCGTCGGCGGCCGCGCTGGGCGCCGCCGTCCCTTCCCCCCCGCCGCGCCTGGCCGCCGCCGCGGCCAAGCGCGCCGCGGCCGCGCTCTCGCGCTCCCCGCTCTCCCTCACCCACGCCCGCCTCGCGTCCCTGGCCAAAGAGCTGGGGCTGCCGGTGGAGGGGGTGCGGGTGGCGCTGGGGCCGGGTTTGCCGGCGGTCGACATTGCGCTCGACGCCGGGTCCGGCCGCCGCGCCGCGCTCCAGGTGCACTGCCCGCGCGAGCTGCCCCCCGGCAAGGCGCCGCTGGGGCGGGCGGCGTCCGCCGCGGCCCTGCTGCGCGCGCTTGGGTGGGAGCCGGTGCTGGTGGGCGTCGGCGACGTGCCCGCCGGCGCGCCGCGCGCCGCGCAAGCCGCCGCCCTCCTCGCCCTTCTCCGCGCCGCGCTGCCGGGCATGGCGCTGCCGCCGCCGCCCGACATGGCGCCGAGCGACTTTGTGGCGGCGCCGAAGAGGAGGGGGGGTGGGAGGGGCGGCGGCGGCGGCGGCCGCGGCAGCGGCGGCCGTGGCGACCGCGACCGCCCGCCCCGGGCCAGCCGAGAGCGCGCGCCGCTGGACTGGGGGCAGGTCAGCGGGTGATGGGAGGTGGGCGGGGTGGCGTGCTTTGCTGGGGGGCGTGCAACGGCGCGCGCGGAAGAGTGGGGCGCGAGACGGCGGCGCGCCCTCGGCACACCTCCACCCGCCCTCCCCCACCACCATGCACCTCGCCCGCGCCCTGGCCCGCCGCGCCGCCGCGCCCCGCGGCGCGCGCGCCATGACGGGGGCCGCGCCCGGGGAGTCGGAGTACCGCACGCCCTCGGAGCGCGCCGCGGGCGTCGGCACGCCCCCCAAGGAACCGACGCCGGAAGCCGACGCGTGGGCGGACCCGCTCCATCCGGTCAAGTGGAAGAAGGTGCGGGGTTGGGGGGCCGCGCGGGCGGCGACGCGACGGCGGCCGCGGCCGCAGCCCCAAACCCGCCCTCCCCGCCCGTGATGCTTTCTATATCGCTTAGGACCAACAGTGGATGATGGTTCTGGGTGGCGCCGGGCTCGCCGGCTGGTTGACGTGGCGCGCGCTCAAGGCCGAAGACGACGACGGCGGCGGCCGCGACCCGCCGCCCGTGCTCGCCAGCCCCTGATTGATCTTTGCGTGGGGTGTGTGCGTGGTCGCACGTTGCGTGAGCGCTTTGTGGGAGTGCGCGGAGCGCGGCGGGGTTTGCGCGCCGCGCGGTGGGCCGCGCAAACGTGGGCCGCCGCCGCGCGCCCTCCCAGGCCACACTCCCGGCCGCCGCCCGGGCCGCCCCCTCCCGTGGGCGCGTCTCTCGCCCCGCATGCGGTCAGCGCCGCCGGCGGGCGCGCGCGGCGCGGCGCCCGCGCGCGCGCCGCGCCGGGCGGCGCATGCCGCGGCGGCGAGCCCCCCTCGAACCTGCCTGAAATCGATGCCGTTGCCAGCGCTCGAGTCCTGGGTCGCGGCAACCACGGGCGACCCGCCCTCGCGCGCGCGCCAACTGTTCCGCGTCATGTACGCGCCAAGCCGGGGTTTTGCCTCCGACCTGGCCGACGCCGGCCCGGGGTCTGCGCCGCAGGACACGCTCTCGCCGGCCTTTATCGCCGCGGCGGCCGCCGCCGGCGCGTCCGTCGACCCGGGCCTCGCCCTGGCCGCCGTGCGGGCCAGCGCCGACGGCACGCGCAAGCTCGTCTTCGACGTCACGCGCGGGCCGGCGGCCGGGTCGCGCGTCGACGCGGTGCTCATCCCCGACGGCAAAACGGGCGCCGCCCCCGGCCAGCGGCGCCGCCTCACGCTCTGCGTCTCGTCCCAGGCCGGGTGCGCGATGGGGTGCGCGTTTTGCCTCACCGGCGCGCCGGGGTTGGCGGGGTCGCTGACCGCGGGGCAGATCGTCGAGCAGGCCGTCGCGGCGCGGCGGCTCTTGGTGGCAGAGGGGCGCGACCCGGGCCTGCTCTCCAACATCGTGTTCATGGGGCAGGGCGAGCCCTTGGACAACTACAGCGCCGTCCTGGCGGCCTCTGCCATCTTCACCGCCCCCACCGGCCTCGCGCTGAGCCACAACCGGGTCACGGTCTCGACCGTCGGCGTCGTGCCGGCCATGCGGGCGCTGGTCGCGGCGTCGCGCGTGCAGTTGGCGGTGTCGCTGCACGCGACGACGGAGGAAGGGCGGGCGGCCATCGTGCCGGCCAACCGGCGGCACTCGCTCGCGGCCATCGTGGCCGCGCTCGAGGCCGACTTTCCGCGCCGGGGCAAGGGGTGGCAAACGCTCGCCGCCCCTGGGGAAGGGGGCGGCGGCGCCTCCCCTCCCCCCGCCGGGCCAAACCATCGGCACGGGCGGCACGTGCTGGTGGAGTACGTTCTCTTGGCGGGCGTCAACGATTCGACGGCCGACGCTCACCGTCTGGTTGCCCTCCTGTCGCGCGTCGAGGCCAAGATCAACCTCATCCCCTTCAACCCGCACCCCGGCAGCCCGTTTGCGGCGCCGGAGCAGGCGGTCGTGGACGCGTTCAGGGACGCGGTGCGGCGCGGCGGCCGCGTGTGCACCGTGCGGGCGGCGAAAGGCGCAGACGCCGCCCTGGCCGCGTGCGGCCAGTTGGGCGACCCCGCGGCCGGGCCGCCGAGAGCGGCGCGCGTGTTTGTGTGATTGGGGAGGGTGCGCAGCGGCCCGGCTCGAGAGCAGAGAGGCGTGAGGAGGACGCGCGCGCGGCCTCTCCCCACACTCTCCCGCCGCCTCTCCGTCCCGCCGCCATGCGCCGGTTCGGGTGCCTGCTGGTGCTGCTCGCCGTGGCGGGAGCGGCCAGCGCGCAAGAGGTGCACCCGCGGCAGGGCGACCGCGCGATGCCCGCCCGCGCGCCCTCTTCGCCTCACACGCCCTCTACCTTCCACAGGACGCTACCGTGTCCGCGCTGCAGGTGTGGACTATGGCGAGGCCCCCGCGGGGACGGTGGACGAGGGCGCGGGCGGCGGGAATGGCGCGGGGCCGCGGCCGCGCCCGCGGCCGCCTTCCCCGCGCCCTCTCTGCAATCCCACACACCCACCTCTACTCTCCAGACGCGCGTCGCCGCTTTGCAAAAGGAGTTGGCCGCGTCAAAAAAGGACACTGCCGCGGCGCTTAAGGAGGCGGCCGCCGCCGACGCCTCCCGCGCCGCCACAGCAGCCGCCGCGGCCAAGGAGGAGGACACGCTGCGGGAGCGGGCGCGCGCGGCGGCCGCCGCGCTCAAGGCGGTGCGCGCCGACGCCGCGGCCGAGCTCGCCGACGCCGAGGCCGGCGCGGCCAAGGCGCGGGCCGCGCTGCGCGACGCGGAAGCCGCGGCGGCCGCGTCCGAGGAAGATGCTGACGATTTGCGGGCGCGGTTGAAGGCGGTCGCGGCCGAGTCGACCGAAGAGGCGGGCGCGGCGCGCGCCGAGGCTGCCACGGCCAAGCGCCGCCTCAAGGAGGTGCAGGCGGAGGCCAAGGCCGCCACTGCGCGCGCCTCCGAGCTGGAGGAGGCGCTGTCGGAGGTGCGGGCCGAGCTGGCCGACGCGCGCGAAGCCGCGGCCGACGCGCGCGAAGCCGCGTCTGACGCGGCAGACGAGCTCGCCGCCGCCAAAGCCGCCGCCCGGGCCGCCACCGCGCGCGCGGACGCGGCCGACGCGGCCGCGGACGCGGCGCGGGCGGCCGCGGCCGACGCGCGCGACGCGGTCGCCGCGCTGCGCGCGCGCGCCGAGGGCCAGTGGCTCCCCCTGTGGGCAGACCCCCACTACGACGCCGCCGCGCGCATCATCGCGCCCGCGGTCGGGCCCGTGGTGCAGCGCGCGCGGTCGCTGGCGCGGTCGGGGTCGGGCGCGGCGCGCTCGCTCGCGCGGTCTGGGTCCCTCGTGCTGCCCAGCGCGCGCGTCGCGATGGCGGGCGTCGGCAACCGTTTCGCTGGCGTCGGTGACCGCTTCTCGGGCGTGCGCGACGCTTTCGCGGGCGTCGGCGACAGCCTCGCCCCCGCCGCCGCGCGCGCGGCCTCCGCCGCGCGCTCCGCCGCCGCTTCCGCCCGCCCCGCCCTCGCCGCCGCGCGCGCCACCGCGGCATCCGCGGTCGCGGCCGCGGTCGCGCACCCCTCGCTGGACGCGCTGCGCGGCGCGGCGGGGGAACTCGAAGCGCTGCTCGCCGCGCGCCTCGAAACCGTCCCCGCCCTCGCCCCCCTCGCCGCGCCCGCCGTGCTGCGGCGTTTGCTGGCCGCGGCCGCGGCTGCGCCCGTCGTCGCGGTCGGGCTGCCCCTGCTGCTGGCGCTGGCGCGCCCCAAGCGCGGCGCGCGAGCGCCGCGCGGCGACCGCTCCGGCGCCGACTCGCCCGACGGCTCGTCCAAGGGCGACGACGGTAGCCTGGAGCGCAGACGGTCGCGCCGGCTCACTGCGCGCGGGTGATCAGCGAGAGAGATGGGGAGAGCGGGGTGACGAGGACGGCGTCTCTGTTACTCGCGGGTGGGAGCGTTCCAGTTTCAGGTTGGGAGAAACAGGGAGCGCGCCGCACCAAAACAACGCGCTCTCAACACGATAAACCAAACCACGTCACCCCTGCGGCCCCGCCGCGCGCCTCGCGGCCAGGGCGGCGAGCGCGGCGCGGTTGCGGGCTATGTTCGCGGCGCGCTCGCGCTCGTACTCGTTGTCCGGGTCGGCCTCCGCCGCCGCCCACCGCGTCGTCCCCGCGCCGCGGCCCCGGCCGCGCCCCCCGCCCGCCGACGCGCGGCGCGCGTCGTCCGAGTCGGACGACCAGTCGCGCACCGGGCGGCGGCGGGTCGTGGCCGCGGCTCTCGCCGACCGCCGCTTCTCGCGGCCGTCGTCCGAGGCAGACGAGGGGGCGTCGACCGAGCCGTCGAAATCGGAGCCGGCGTCGGAGGAGCCGCCGTCGGACGCCGAGCCCGAGTCGGCGGCCGACGACTCGCCACCGGCCACCTGCTCTCGCGCCGCGGCTCTCGGACGGCCCACGGGCCGGCGCGCCCCCGCCGCCGCCGTCGCGCGCGGCGGTGCTCGTGCCGCCGCCGCCGCGGCCGCGCCGTCGGCCGCGACGCGCGCGCCCAGGTCGGCCGCGCGCCTCAGGAACGCCACCTGGTCGTTCAGCCGGTGCAGCTGGGCCGCAGTGAACGCGGGCGCGGCCCGCGCGGCGGCCAGGGCGGCGGGCGAGAGGACGGCGGCGGGGTCGGTCGGAGGAGGGGCAGAAAGGGTCGCCGTGGCCGCCTTGGACGGCGGCGGGACGCCGGCGTCGATCGGCACCGCAGTCGTCATCAGCCTTATAGGAGGGAGGAGGCTGCGGGAGGGTTGGCAAGCGCGGAAGGGGAAGAGGAAGGAAGGGGAAAAAAGGCGACGCGTCAGACGGGGCGGGTGTCCGCCATTGGAGGCGGATGCAAATTACCCATTTGGTGCAAAAGTCATCGCTCGCGCGCGGGAGGAATGGGGACATGAGAGGGGGTGCCGCCCCCCCCGCCTCCCTCGTCTCTCGCTCTCTCGGCTCGGAATGAGTAGGAGGAATCGTTTGGGGTCGTCAGGCCGCCGCTAAGCGGACTCGCAAGATGCTTTGAAACAACGAGGCTTCCTCATGGCCGGGAGAGAGGGAGAGAAGGGAGCGAGGGAGGAAAAAGGGAGGAGCCAAGAAGAAGAAGGGCCAGCCACCACCACGGCGCGCCGGCGGCCCTCGATGATGCGCCGTCGGTGTTAAAAAGCTCGTATCGTGTGTGTCTCGTCAGCGCGCGAGCGCTAGGCGTTGGATATCGGGTTGGAGTCGTCGTCCGGCAAACGGGAGGGATGCCGCCGGCGCGCGCGTGGTGGTGGTTGTGTCGCCGCGTGCGCCCCACGCCCGCGCCGCGAGAGGCGGCGCGGGGCGAGCACGCAAGCGGGAAGAGAAGGAGCCATGCGCCGCCGCCGCGACCGCTTCTCGCGCCGTCGGAACCACAGCCAAGTGGGTGCGCGCTCACCGCGCCCGGGGGCGCTGGCGGCGGTCCGTCCATCGCCCGGAGGGCGGCGGCGGGCCGTGCACGGGTGTGTCGTCACGGGCGGGAGGAGGAGAGGGGCGGCGGCGGCGGCGGCCGCGCGATGCGGGGCCGGGGGCGCTCCCCGTCCGGGAGCGCGAGGGAAATAAGAAATGGAGACGCACCTGAGGGCGGGCGACGGCGGCCGCGGCCGGGCGCCCGGCGCGCAACGCGGGCCGGCGGCGGCGAGTCTGGCCCCGGCCTTTGCGCTGCCGCCGCTTTCCCTTGCTCACACGCCCGCCTCTCCCTCTCAATACGGCGAGTAGAACCGCCCGCCACCACGCGCGCCGCGCCCCCTCCCTCGCCCCCGGGGCGGCCCGCGCCCGCCACCCCCGCGCCCGCGCCCGCGCCCGCGCGCCGCCTTGAGCCCCGGCACGTTGGTCCGCTTGGGCGCGACGCGCAGGGCGCGCCCCTTGAGCTCGGAGCCGTCCAGGAGGAGGGCGTTGGCGACGGCGTCGGGCTCCAAGAATTCGACGTAGCTGAGAGACGGGGGGGAGGGAAAGAAAAAGGGGGGTCGGCGTCGGCCGCGCCGCCACGCCCGCGGCGCTCCCCCTCCACGCTCAACGCACCCAAACCCTTTCGGGTTGCCCGTGCGGTCGGCCAGGATGGTGACCCGATTGACGGTGCCGCACCCCTGGAAGTGGGCCTGCACGTCGGCGGGGGTGGCCGCGTAGTCCACCCCGCTCACGTGCACGCTCCGCGCGTCCGCCTCGGCGCGCGCGGCGTCGGCGGCGGCGTCGGCGGCGGGGGCGGCGGCGGGGGCGGCGGCGGGAGCGGTCTGGGGGGGGGGCGCGGGGTCGGCGGCCGCGCGCGGACACCCTTGTGTCAACCCTCTCCCCCGCCCCCCGCACCTCGTCCCCGCGCAGGGCGCCGGCTTCCGCCTCCATGGCTGCGAGGCGGGCCTTCATGGCGTCGAGCTCCTACGAGAGGGGATAGGGGCGCGGCCGTCGGCGCGCGCGCGCGCGCGATGGCGGCCTCGGGCCGCCCGCCGCCGCCTCGGGCGCGGCTCCCGGGCCTCGCGCGCGGCGTGCGCGCGCGCTCCCGCCCCGAGCCGCGCACCGCCTGCGCGTCGGCGACGGCGTCATCGTCGCCCGCGCCGGCGGCGAGGCCGTCGAGGGGCGCGTCGCCGGCGGCATCGGGCTTAGGCGGCATGGTGGAGGGGTGGGAGGGAAAGGGGACGCCGCGGGCGGCGTCAAAGTGGGCGACGCCGTCGAGGGCCGCGCACACTGCTCGCGGCCCCGCGCCCGCTCGCACGCCGCCTCTCTTCAATGCTCGCCCGTGCCGCCTGCCGCGCCCGCGCCCCGGGCTGCGGCGCGCGGGCGCTTCCCATTCGCCGGGCCCGCGCCCGCCGCGCCCCGACGCCGCGCGCCGCCGTGGCCGACGCCGACAGCCAGGTGCGATGTGTGGGAGTGTGTGGAGGGGAGGAGAGGGCGGGAGGCGGCGGTTGCGGGACTTGATGCATGCGCTTAAAGCCACCCGTCGCGCTCGTCGCCCTCCCACAGACGTCGCCCTGGGCCGCGACGGAGGAACTGTGGTCCCCCGAAGGCGTCGCGGCGCGCGACTTGCTGGAGACGCGGTTTGAGCTCGCCGACGTGGACGGGTGAGAGGCTGGGCGTGGGGGGGGCCTCGCACGCATGTTATGTTGCCTCCCCTCCCCCTTCCAACCCTCCGCCCCCCCCTTCCCAGCAACGGCGTCGTCGACCGCGACGAGCTGCGCTGCGTCCTCGAATCCACCGCCGGCGGCGCGGCGTGCACGCTGGGCCACTGGCTGACCGACGCCGACGTCGACGGCGTGCTCGCGGCCTACGGCGGCGGCCCCGGCGCGAACGCCCTCACCAAAGCCCAATTCTCCGCGTTGCTCGCGGACGGTGTGCTCCTCGCGGGCACGCTGGACGACTACGCGGCCGCGTTCGCCGCCGCCGACGCGGGCGGCAACGGCACCGTGTCCGCGACCGAGCTCGCCGACCTCCTGCGCGCCCTCGGCCGCCCCCTCTCGTACGACGCGCTCGTGGCGGCGATGGCCAAATTCGACGTCGACGCGTCGGGGAGGATCGACTTTCCCGAGTTCCTGCGCGTCTTTCGAAAAACGACGGGCGACGACGGGGAGCCCCTCCTGTCCCTGTCCTCCCTCCTCGACTACGCGTCCTTGACGCCGACATCCGCGGGCGCTGCCGCCACCGCCGCCGCGCCGCACGCGCCGCCGGCGGCGGGGGAGTTGGGCGACATTTTCTCCGCCGCCGAGCTCGACGCCGCGCTCGCCGCGCGCGCCGCGGCCGCCGGCCCGTCCGCGCCCACCGTGCTCATGGCGTCCCTCACCTGGTGCAGGCCGTGCAAAGCGCTGGGGCGGCCGCTGCGGTCGCTGGCCGCCGCCTACCCGGGGGTCCTGTTCTTGAAACTGTACGGCGACGCCGACGCCGGCACCAAGGCCCTCTTCCGGGACACGCTCAAGGTGCGGTCGACGCCCACCTTTTTCTTCTTCGCGGGGACGGGCCTGGCGGCGTCGCACACGGGCGCGAACAAGGCGAAATTGGAGCTCGCGGTGCGCGACGCGGCGGCGGCCGCGGGGACGCCCGTCGCCGACATGCCTCCCCCGCTGTTCCCGCTGGAGCCCAAGCCGACGGGCGGGTGGTGACACGGGGGGGGGGGCGAGGGGCGGGGAGGGGCTTTGGGGGGAGAAGAACGTGTCGAAGAAGAACGTGTCGTCGAGAAAGTCGCGGGCGCACCCCTCCTCCCGCCCACTCCAGCCACAACAACGTGCGCGATGAACTGCGGTCACACGGGGGGGTGGGGGCGGATAGACTCCTTCCGGGGCGGAGGCGGCGGTGGGGCGGGAGCGGAGGAGGCGCCGCGCACGGCGCGCGCGCGCCACCGCCCCGGGAACACCCCGGGGCGGTGGCGGCACGCCGGCGGCGCCGGTGTTAGGCGGACGGTGGGGCGGAAGGAGGGCGGAGGGCGGAGGGCACGCGGCACGCGGGGGCAGCCCCGCGCGCCACGGCGCGGAAGCGGAGGCGGATCGGTGGCGGTGCATCGGATAGAGCGGAGCGCCCGCCCACGCGTCCCCCGACGCCGGGTGGGCGGTGGCGGCGGGGGGCGCGTGGGGGGGGGGGGGGCGTAGCGGCGCCGGGAGGGGCGGGGCCCAGGGCGATAGGTGGGGGCATATAAGGCGAGGGGACGGACAGAAAGCGCCGCGGCGCCCGTCAAACACTAGACGGCGCGCGGGGCCGGGCGAGGGGGGGGGAGGAAAAAAAGGACCGTACGGCGGCTCGAGGCGGCAACCGCCCCAGCTCTCTAGGGGCGGCGCATCGGCGACTAAACGCGCGGGCGGGTGGTCGTACGACAGGGAGGCACCGGCCTGGCGGGCGACACGGGGATGGCGGCGACAGCGCGGGACTCGACGGGCGCGCGCACGAGGACAAGATCGTCGGCGGCACTCACTCTCTCCACCCGCCCCTCACGCCTCATCGGTCGCGCGCGCGGGCGCGCGCTTGCGCGGCGACCCGCGCGGCGCCGGGCTTTCCCAAGGCGCGCACGGCATCAGCGCGGGCCGCTTGGCGCCCCCGTTGCCGCAGTCCCAGCCCGCGCCGTCGACCGCTTCCGTGCAGCGGAGCCAGATGGGGGCGGCGAGGGAGGCGGGCGAGGGCGGCGGCGGCGGCGGCGCACGGCGGCCGGGCGTGCGCGGGCTCAGCGCGCCGCGCGGCGGCGGGCAGCGCGGCGGCAGGCCGTTCCGGCCGCGCTTGCGCGGCGTCTCGCACGGCGAGTCGCGCACCTCGGTCTCGGACGACGCGTCCGACGGGGCGGCGGCGGAGGGGGTGCCGGAGGGGGTGCCGGAGGACGACGACGCTTTCGCCCACCCCGCGAGCGCGGCGAGCGACGAGGACGACCCCGACAGGGGCGGGGGGAGGCGGGGGAAGGCGAAGCCGGGGGCGTCGGCGAAGCCGTCGAGCTCCATCCTGCGGAAAGAGTGACGCGCGTTGGAGGTCGGAAAAGGGAAAGCGAGGGAAGGAGGTGGGGGGAGCTCATGCCGATTTTTGCGGCCTCCCCGCACGCCGCCCCGCGCGTGCCGGCCGCCGCCGCCCCCCCCCACGGACGCGCGCGCGATCATAGCGCGCGCAGGGGGGGTGGGCGGGGGGCGGGCGCGCCCGCGGCGGCCGGCCAGGGCACGCCTGCGATCCGGCCGCCAGCCCCAAACTGGCGCCCAACAATCCCTGTCTGCCCCCCCAAGGCAAGTCCGCGACGGTTATGGATCGCCGGGGGGGAGGACGCGGGTCGGCGGGCGCCGCCACACGCGCAGAGACTCGCCTGTAGCTCGGGGGGCCGGATCACTCGGGCGCTCGGGCTGCGGGGGCGCCAGGCGGCGCCGGGCGGCGCGCGCTGGTGCGCAAAAGCGAAATGCGGGTGCGACGCGGGGCGGGAGCGGCGCGCGGAGAGGGCGCGGGGCCGGGCGGGGGCGGAGTGGGGTGCAGCGCTGACGCGCTGCGCCGCAGAAAGCGTCGCAGAAAGCGCGCGCTCCGACGCGGCGCGCCCGGCCCGGGGGCGCGGCGGGTCGGCCCGGGCGCGCCGCCGGCTCCTTGATGGTGCTTCGAAGCGGTCGGGGTGGTGGCGGGGTGCGCGCGGCGCGCGCGCGGCGGCCGCCTCGCGCGCCAGCGCCCGGGACCCCGCCAGCGCCCAGGCGCGCCACACGCGCCGACCGCGGCACACGCTCCAAATCGTCCAAATCGTCCCTCCCCATTTCCCTACTCGAACGGCGCCCTCGCCGCCGCGCCCGCCTTGCGCCGGTGCCGCGCGGCCGGCCCGGCCGCGGCGTCCGCGGCCGCCGCGGCGGCGGCTTGGCGCTTGGTGACACGCTCTATACAAGGAGTGTGAGGTCAAGGGTGGGCGGTCGGCAGGCAAGCAGGCTGGCGCCTGCCCCTCCCCCCCCTGCCCCCGCTCCTACTCGTCTCCTTCCCCCCCCGCGCCCCCCACGCGGCCGGCGCCGCGGGCGAAGCAGCAGAAGGGGGCCAAGGAGCGGCGGCGGAAGACGCGGTGGCTGGGGAGGAGGGGCGGAGGGGCGCGCCGGTCAACCCTCCCAAAAACAAAAAGGGCGCCCGCCCGCCGCCGACCCGGTCGCCGCCCCGCCAGTGCACCCCGCGTCGTCAGCGGAGCCGGCGACATGGCGGCCGAGCGGTCGAAGGCGGGGTAGCGGCTGTCTGTCTCTCTGCGCCGCCGCCGCGCGCCCCTCTCCGCCACACCGCCGGCCGGCGCCAGCCGCGCCATGGCCGCCCCCCCCTCCCACCCCCCCGGCGCCATGTGCGCCCTGTGCCGGGGCGGCGCCGCCGCCGCGGGCGGCGGCCTCGGCCCCCTGCTCGGCCCCGTGCCCGTCGGCGCCGCGCTGACGCCCGCGTGGGTGCACCGCGAGTGCGCGCTCTGGTCGCCAGAGGTGGGAGAGAGAGAAAGAGAGAGAGAGAGAGGCGGGATTGATTGGAGCGACGCGATTCCGATGGCCGCCCCGACACGCCGCCCCTCCTCCGCCTTAGGTCTACCTCACCGACGCCGACGCCCTGGCCGGCGTGCGGTCCGCCCTGGCCCGCGGGCGCGGGCTGGCGTGCGCGCGGTGCGGCGGGCGCGGCGCGACGGTCGGGTGCCGCGTGCCGGCGTGCGCGGCCACGTTCCACCTGCCCTGTGCGGCGGCCGCCGGCGCAGCGTTTGAAGAAGAGCGGTACGCGGTCGCGTGCCCTGAGCACGCTCCTTGGTTTGTTGGAGGCGGCGGCGACCGCAGCGGCTCCCCGCCGCCGCTGCCGCGCGCGCCGCCCGGCGCGCCGCCGTCGGAGGTCGCCGCCGCCGCGCGCGCCGCCGCCGCGGAAGCCGCCGCCCGCGCCCGCGCCGCGGCGCGCCTCGCGGCGGCGGAGCGGGACGACAGCGATGGCGACGCCGAGGCCGAGGCGCGGTTTCGCGCGCGCGAAGCGCGGCGGCACGCGCGCGACTGGGAAGAAATGAGGCCCGTCGTGCTGGGTGGGGACCCGGCTGCCGCCGCTGCGGCCGCCTCCGTGGGCCCGCCCTGGTGCGAGCTCGCCGGCGCGCGCGCAGCGGTCGCCGCGCTCCGCTCGGCCGTGCTTTTGCCTCTCCTCTATCCCCGCCTCCTGGCCGCTTCCGGCGTCACCGCTCCCGCCGGCGTCCTCCTGCACGGCCCGCCCGGGTGCGGCAAGACGCACGCGGTGCGCGCCCTCGCGCGCGCGGCCGCCGCCGCGTCGCCCGCTTCCCGCGTCTCCCTCTTTGCGCGCCGCGGCGCCGACTGCCTCGGCAAGTACGCCGGCGACTGTGAGAGGAACTTGCGGCTCTTGTTCGACGAAGCGGCGGCGGCGGCGAGGGAGGAGGGGTGCATGTCGATCATTTTTCTCGACGAGGTCGACGGCCTCGCGCCCGCGCGCGCGCCCGCGGCCGCCGGCGGCTCCGCCTCCACCCACGCGTCCGCCGTCGCGACCCTGCTCGCCCTGCTAGACGGCGTCACCTCCCGGGGCCGTGTGGCCGTCCTGGCGGCGACCAACCGGCCGGACGCCGTGGACCCGGCCCTGCGCCGCGCGGGCCGCTTCGACCGGGAGGTCGCGTTTGGGCCCCCGTCCGCCCGTGACAGGGCCGCCGTGCTGTCCGTGCACACGCGGCGCTGGCCGGTCCGGCCTCCGCGCGCTCTCCTCGCCGCCGTCGCGTCGGCGACGGGCGGGTGGGGCGGCGCCGACCTCGCCGCCCTGGCCGCCGGCGCCGCGCTCGCCGCCGCGCGCCGGTGCGCGCCGGTGCTGTTTGAGACGGGGGCGGGCGACGTCGCGCCGCTGCTCAAGGGAGAAGCCGACGCCTTCATTTCGCGCGTGCGCGTGCGCGCGCGCGACTGGCGCGCCGCGCTGCGCGCCGCGCCGCCGCCGGCCGCCGCGCGCGGGCTGGGAGGGGATCATCCCGCGGGCGACCCGTTGGGGGCGCACCTGGCGCCGTGGCTGGGCGGGGCGGCGGCGGCGGCGCTCGCCGCGCTGCGCGCGGCGCGCGTACCGCTCCCGGCGGCCGTCGCCGCCGCCCGGGACGCGGACGCAGCGTCCGCGGCCCTCATCGCCGGCGGCGAGTGTGACGCGACGATCTGCGACCCGGACGACGCCTGCGACGGCGGCAACCCGTTCCTGCCGGCGAGCGAAGCCGACGCAGCCGCGCTCGCCGCGCCGCCCCCACCCCCGCCCCCTTGCCGCCTCCTCCTCACCGGCGACCGCGGCGCGGCCGCCCTGGCCGCCGCCCTCGTCGCCGCCGTGGCGGCCGCGGGCGGCGCGGTGGCGCGGTTCGGCGTCGCAGACGCGGCGGCCGCCGGCGACGCGCCGGGACGCGCCGCTGCCGCGGTGCAGGACGCTGTTCGCCGGGCATCGCCCGGCGTGCCCGGCCTGCTGTGGTTGCCCGACGCGGGAGCGTGGGCGGTGGGGCGGGCGGGCGACTGGGAAGAGGAGGAAGAGGGTGGTCGCGACGATGACGCCTCTTCCCGCCCCTCGCCGCTTTTTGCCGTGCTGCGCACCGCCCTGGACGACGCACCGCCCGGCTCCGTCGCCGTGCTGGCGTCGTGGGGCGGGGGGGCGGCGCCCGATTGGGCCGCGCGCGCGTTTACGCAGACCGTCGACGCGGCCGGCGCCCTGCCGGCCGCCTCCGCCGCCCGCGCCCGCGACGCGTCGGTCGCCCTCGTAAGCTGGGCGATCGCGGGCGCGGTGGCGGCCGCGGCGCGGGCCGCGCGGCGCGCAGCCGCGCGGCCGGCGACGCCGCAGCGAGACAGGGGGGAGGCCGCGGGCCCTCCGCCGCCACCCCACCATTCCGTCTGGGCAACCCGCTTCAACGACGCCCAACTGGCGCGCGGCGAGTCGGTGCGCGCCACGCTCGACGCGTCCCTGCGCTGGCTCGGCGCGCGCGCGGCGGCCGACCCGCGCGCGGCGACTGCGCGCGCGCCGCCGGCCGCGCCGGGCGGGCCGTGGCGCGCGCCGCTGGTCACAGTCACGGCCGCGGCCGCCCTGGGCGAGTACGGCGCGGACGCGGCGGGGTTTGCGGATGCCGTCGACCGCGCGGCGCGCGCCGTGCGCGCGGCCGCGCGCGGCCGCGGCCGCGCCCTCGCCCCCGCCGCCGCCGCCGCCGCATCCCTCGCGGACGACATCAGCTCCTCCATCGATTCGCTGCTCGCCGAGACGGGCGCGGGGGGAGCGGAGCTCGCGGCGCTCGTTGACGCGGCGGCCGACGCGGCGGCCGACGCGGCGGCCGACGCGGCCGACGCCCCGCGCTCCCCATCCCCTCCCGCACGCCACGCCCCTCTTTCGGCCGCCAGACCGTCCACCGGGCGCCGGGCGGCGGGCGCGGGCGGGGACGGGCTGGCCGACTCGAGCGACGACGACGGAGGAGGGAGGGGCGGGGGGGCGCCGAGGCTGCGGCTGTGGGGTGGGGTGACGGTCGGGGAAGGGGTGGTGGCTGATGGGCCCGTGGCCGCGTCGGCGCCGCCCTCGCCGTCGCCGTCGCCGCCACGCGCTCCGCCGCCCGTCGACGCGCGCGCCCCTGCGCGTCTTGCCACTCTCGCCCCCGCCGTCGACGCCGCCCTGAGCCGCGCCGCCGCGTCGGCCCGCCCCGTCGCGGCCCTGGAGGCGGCCCTGGGGCGGGCGTCCGCGGCCGCGCGCGCGGCGGGGGGCGCCGAGGCCGGCGCCGACGCCGCCCACGCCGCCGCGCTGCGCGCCGCGGTCGACGCCCTGCAGAGCGAGCAGTGAGCGGTGTGCTGATTTGCAGTGTTGGAGAGTGTGCGCGATGAAACGAAAATCAATCAGAGTCGGACGAAAGCACGACCACCTCTGCCGCCGCCGCCGCCGGCGCTTCCCTCCGCCCTAGCACGCGCCCGCGCCCCGCGAACGCGTCCAGGGTGGCCTGCCGTGGGTCTACCGGGCGCGGGGGGCGCCCGGGGCGGCGGCGCGGCGGCGCGGCGCTGGGCGCGGCGACCTTCTCATACCTCCCGCCGCACGCCCGCACGTGCGCGTGATACCCGCACCCCGCCCCGTCGCAGCCCCCGTGCCTCCCCTTGTGCACGCAGTCGGCGGGCTGCGGCGGGCGGTCCATGGCGCGAAAAATCTCGCGCCCGCACCGCGCGCAGCGCCACCCATGCGTCTGGAACGAGCGCACCTCGTCCACGAACGTGTGCCGCACCGTGATCCTGTACCCGCCGTGCGGCCGCACGGGGTCGGGGACGCGGGAGGCGTTGATTTCCGCCGCGCGCGCCAAAAACCGCGGCCCGTGCCCGTCGCGCCCTGCGTCAGCCGCCGGCCACCGCCGCACCCTCGCTTCAGCGTGGATCATCTCGTGCAGCAGCGTGTTGAGCGCGTCGGACGCGGGGCGCAGGGCGAGCAAAGGGGCCGACAGGCGGACGGCGACGCCGCCGCCGGGGTCGTACACGCACACGCCCGCGCAGGCCGTCATGCGGGGGGTCGACCACTCCACGGACGTAGGGCCCAAATCGTCGTCGAAGTAGAGGGAAGCGTAGAGGTTGAAGAGGGCGTGGATGTCGGGATGGGGGCCATCGAAAAACGCGGCTGCGGACGCGGGCAGGCCGTCGGGCGCGGGCGCCGCCATCGCCAGGCGGCGCGATGGGCGCGCCGCTGTCGGTCTGAGCGCTTCGCCCGCGCGCGCGGGGCGGCGCGATCGGCGCGCCGCCGCGCGGTGTGTGCTGTGCGCTCGCCCGGCGCGTTGCACTCTTCGCTCTTCTGTTTCCCTCACTCCCCGTCCTCCCGCGCCACCACCGCCGGCGCGGGCGCCCGCATGGCCGCCACCGCCGCATACGTCGCCCCCCCCGGCGGCGCCAGCACGCGCACGACCGGCGCGCGCGCGCGCGGCGGCGCGCCGACGCCGACCCAGGCGCCGGCGGGGTGGCTCGCGGCCTCGACCACCGTCTCCGCCACGTCCATGGGTAAAGACCATGGCCCGGCCGTGTTGGCGGGGCGGTTGGCGGGGCCGGCGGCGCACGCGCAGAGGAGCGCGCGCGCGGCGGCGCGCGCGCCGGCGGGCGCGTCGGCGGCGCCGCCGCGCGACGGCGCCACCGCGTCGAGCAGGCGCCACTCCACCAGGCCGGCCCGCGTCGCGGCCAGGACGCGGCCGGAGGGCGTGACGCCAAACCCGACGACGCGCGGCAGCGCGCGGGGGCCACCGTCTCCCTCCCCTCCCGCGTCCACCGGCGGCAGCTTGGCCAGCGCGCGCGGCCCGTGCCTCAAATCCGCGACCCACGCCCGCCTCGCCGCTTCAGCAAACGCGAGCGTGGCCGGCAGCGACGGCGCAAACGCGGCCGCGAGCGCGGGCCGCGCGCACGCCTCGACCCGGAGCAGCGGCGTGCCCCGCTCCACGTGCCACACAAACGCGGCGCGCAGGGCGTCGGACGTGGCGGCCAGGAGGGAGGAATCGGGGGACCAGGCGCAGTACTGGGAGCCGACGTCGACGCGCGGCGCGCCCGCGCGGCCGCCGGGCAGGCGCCGCGGGGACGCGACGCCAAAGGAGAGGGCGAGAGCGTCCCGCACGGAATAAGGATTCGGGTCGGACGCCCGGAGAACCAGCACCCCGTCCCAGTCGCCGACGACGGCGACCGCGCCGCCGTCGGGCGACGGCAGCGCGAGGTTGGCCGGCGCGGGCAGCGGCCCCGCGGCCGCCGTGCGCGTGCGCCCGTCGAGCACGGCGTCGCCGCCGTCGGCGGTGGCGACGTGCGCGTCGAGCTTGCGCGTGCGCGCGGGCGGGGGGACCGCGCGGCCGGGCGGCGCGAGGGTCGACACCGACAGCGCGGCCGCCACGCCGCCGCCGCCGGGGACGGGGCCGCCACGGGTGCCCGCGAGGCGAGGGGGCGCGCCCAGGAAGTAGACGTAGCGGTCTTGCACCGCGGCGACGATCCGTTCGGTACCGCCGACGGTGCCAAACCGCACCCCGTTGACCATCTGCGCGTCCAGCACCGCGGCCAGCCCTCCCAACGTCGCAAATGCGGCGGGGCGCAGGTGAGCGGGGGTGTGCGGGGTGGAGGGGGGGGTGCGCGCGGCGTCGCGCGCCGCGGCGCAGCCGCCACACGCGGTCGGCCCCGGGCACGGCTCCAGGGCCAGGATGGCGACCAACCCCAAATCCCCGCCCACGGCCAGCGTCCGGCCGTCGGCCGACCGGGCGACGGTGTAGGGCTCGAACGCGTGGCGGTCGGTGGCGGCGAGGAGGCGCGGCGCGGGGTAGGGGCGCGCAGCCGCGTCGCCGCCGCCGGCCGGCCGCGGCGGCAGGCGCCACACCGACACCCGGGTGCCGTCCACAAGGACGACGTCCTCCTCGCCAGGGAGCGGCTTGAGCGTGGGGCCTGAAGCAGGAGAGGGGAGGTTGGTCGGGTCCACCACCCTTTTCTCCTTCCACCCCCTTCCCCTTCCTCCCTCGCCCACCTAGGTCCGCCGCCGGCCCGCACGCGAGCGCGTCCGCCGCCTGAAAGTGGGAGGACGCGGCGCGCGGGCCCGGGGCGCCCGCGCTCCCGCCGCCGCGGTGGAGCCAGCCGTCGCCCGCCGCATAACCCCCACGCCCGCCGTCCCCCGCGCCCTCCCCGCGGTGCCGTAAGGGTCCCGGGCGGGTCAGGAGGGCGGCCTCATCGCCCGAGTCGTCGGTCTCGGGCGCTGGGAGCACGTCGTCGACAACCGCGCCGCCGCCACCGCCGCCGCCGTCCTCCTCCTCGCTGCTTTCGCTGTCGCTGCCAGACGTTGCAGAGGCCAGGTCAAAGGAGACCGACATGTCCGAGGCTGAAGAGGAGAGGGGGAGGAATGGGCGTCGGGCGCCCGGTCGCGCAGCGCTGTCCCGCCGCGCCTCGTCCCTCGGGCCCCAATCCTCGCGCACTGTCGGCTTCCGTGCTCGTCGTTTCGTCGCTGTGCAGAGATTCGGACGCCGCCGGCGCGGCGGGGGCGGCCGCGGCGCCGTCCATTGGGGCGACGCGCGGGGCGACGCGCGGGGCGCCCGGACGGCGGGAGCGGACGGAGGGCACCGGGCCCGGCGCGGGGGCGCGGGGGGCAGAGTGAGGGAGGGGGACCGCCGGCGTCCGACCCCGACCGCGTGCGCTGCCGGCGCCTGCCGGCGCCGCCGCCGCGGGAGACCACCGAGACATCCAGCTGTGTTGTGATCAACACAGGCGCCGCCTCGCCCCCATTTCTCTGTTTCCCGCGGCCCCCAGGCACAAACTGGGGGCCGCCCCCAAAACCACCCCCCTTGAATCAATGCGCCGCCCCGCCCCGCGCCCCCGAATCACTGCACCGCGCACCCGCAGCACCCGCCGCCGCCGCAGGAGGAGGAGGAAGCGCCCTTTTTGGAGGGGGGGCCTGTGCCGGTCGCCGAGCCCTTGGCCGGCGCGCGGCGCACGACCACGTGGAGGATGAGGGGGGTGCCGGGCCGGCCTATGGCTTTGCTCAGGCCTGCAGGAGAGAGGGGAGGGAGGGAGGGTGGGGTGGGCGCGCCTGCACGGGACTCGCGCGCGCGCCCGGGACGGACCCCTCCCTTCCCCTCTCTCCCCTACCCTCGATCGTCTCCCCGTCGCCCAGGAACCGGCCGCCCGCGATCAGGCGCACTTGGGTGGCGTCAGCGGGCGCGTCGGCGGCGAGCGGGCCGTCTGCGGGGGGGGGGGCGCGTGGTGGCGTGTCGGGGCGCCACCCATCGCGCCCTTGGCGCCCACACCCGGGCCTCCTGCGCCGCCGGCGCGCCCGTGCCATCATTCCACACCCCTCCGCGCACCACTGGGCCACTCGGCGACCGCGCGCGCGCGCAGCGTCCCGACGCACTCGCCGCCGTCGACGGTCCACGGCCCCACGTCGCCCAGGGTGTGGCGCAGCTTGACCGGGGCGGCACCGCCGCCGGAGCGGGGCGAAGCCATGGAGCGTGAGTGTCGCAATGGGCGCCGCACCGGCGCCCTGCACTCTGCGCCCGCGCCCCACCCGCGCCGGCGCGCGCCGCCCCCCGCGCGATGTCGGCCGTCGCCGCGCCGCGCGGGCCGCCGGCGCGGCGCGCGCGCGCCCCCCCGCAGCCGCCACGCGCGTCGTCGCGGCGCCCGCCCGGCCGGCAGCCCGGCTGGCTGCCCAGCTCCCTGCGACGGCCGCCGCCCCCTCCCGGCCCCCCCAACGTGGAGGACGTGGCGGCCGACTGGGGCGTGGGGGGCGAGGGCGCCGCCGCCGATGGCGGCGCGCCGCCCCCGCCCCCCGGCTCTGGCTGGGAGCCGCCGCCCGGCGCCCCGGGCCGCCGCCCCTACCGGCGCGACACGCCGCGTGGGCCGCGGGACGAGTTTGTGCGCCCGATCGTCGACCCGTTTGGCATCGGCCTCAGGCTGGGCGGCGACCCCGGCTTCGCCGAGGGCGAGCTGGACGACGAGCTGGAAGCGAATCGGGAGGAGTCGCTGTCCGCGGGCGCGTGGGCGGCGGGCGTGGTGGCCGTGGCCGCGGTCGTCGCGTTTTCCGTTGGGCACGTCGTCGGCCGGCCCCTCCTCGTCGCCCGCGCCACCGCCGACCCCACACTGTTGGCCCCCACCCCGTCCCAGCGGGCGGACGGGGGCCGGGCGATCGCGGAGCATGAAGCGATGCTGCGGCTCGAGGCCGCGCTGGGCAAGCGGCCGCCGATGTCGGACGACGCGCTCGTCGCCGACTCGCGCGCAGAGGCCGCCGCGCTCGCGGCCGAGTTCCGGGACCGCAACGAAAAGGCGCTCGTGGATTTGGCGACCGACTCGGCGGGCGGCGCGGTCGCGTTTGCGGCGCTCGCACGCCCGTCCGAGGGCCGCGCGGCCTTCTTCGGCGCGTTCGGCCGCATCTTCTCCGGCCTCTCCGACACCGCGAAAGCCTTTCTCATCATCGCGTCCACCGACGTGTTCCTGGGGTACCACTCGGAGGAAGGGTGGACGGCGGCGATTCACCTGCTGACGGGTGAGGGAGAGGGAGGGAGGATGAAAGAAAAAAGGGAGCGCGAAATAAAAATAGGGCCCCATTTTTTTTCGACCCTCGTTCATCCTCAACCCCAACACACCCCTCCCTTATCTCTCTCTCCAGGCCACTACAATTTCGAGCCCGACGAGCGCGGCGTCGCCCTCTTCATCGCCACCGTGCCCGTCGCGGCGGACGCCTGCTTCAAGCTGTGGATTTTCAAGGGGCTCAACCGGGCCAATCCGTCGGCCGCCGTGACGCTCAAGCAGGTCGGAGGGAGTGGCGGAGGTGGGGGCTGAGGGAGACGCGCGCCGCGGCGGCGGTCCGGCCGACCCCGCCCTCTTCTCTCTTGTCGACAGATGGACCGGCACTGAGTGTGGCGCGCTGGGGTGGGCGTGGGAGGGGGTGGGGGCGTCTTTGGGTGTTCGGCGGGGTCGAGAGAGTGGCGCGTCTCGTTTTTTCCTCACACTGTAGCCGCGGCCCCGGCCGCCCCGCGGTCGCCGCGGTCGCCGCGCGCCCGCGAGCCACCATGCAGCCGGGCGGCGGCGCGGCCGATGGCGACGGCACATCCCCATCCTCCCCGCCCCCTCTCTTCTCCCTGCGCCCCCCCCGCGACTGGCGGTCGGGCCTGGCGTCGGGCGGCAAGTCCCTGCTCAAGGGCGTGGCGGGCGGCGTCGCGGGCGCGGTCGCGGCGCCCGCGCTGGGCGCGGCGACCGACGGCGTCAAGGGTTTCGCCATGGGGCTCGTCGCGGGCGCGGTAGGGAGAGGAGGGTGGTGGACGGAGAGAGGGAGGCGCCGAGGCCAGCCGAGGCCCGACCCCCCTCCCCGCTCCTCTGCTCAGGTCGGCCTCGTCGCGCTGCCCGTCGCCGGCGCCGGCGTCGCGGTGGCCCAGCTCGCGCGCGGCGTGGCGGCGACGCCCGCGGCGGCGCGGGCGCGGGCGCGGGGCGAGGTGTGGGACCGCGGCGCGCGCGCGTGGGTCGTGCCGGCGACGTCGGTCGTCGAGGCGGCCGCCGCCACGGCCCCCGCCCCTCCCTCCACCGACCTGTACGCCACCCTGGGCGTGCCGCGCACCGCGGACGCGGCCGCGGTGCGGTCGGCGTACCTGGCCGCCGCGCGGCGCCACCACCCCGACCGCGGCGGCGGCGGCGACCGCGGCGCGGATTTCGCGGCCGTCGCCGACGCCTACCGCGTCCTGTCAGACCCCGCCACCCGGGCGAAGTACGATGCGGGCGGCTACGCCGCGGTCGCGGACGACGCGGCGGGTGACGCGGCCGACCTTTTCCGCGCCATTTTTGGTGGGTCCGCGGCGGCCGCGTTCGTGCCGCCCTCGGGCCTCGCCGCCGGCGCCCGCCGCGGCGCCGCCGGCGAGACTGCCGCGCCCGACGATGACGGCGGCGTTGACGCGGCGGTCGAGAGCCTGCTGGCGCGCCTCTTTTCTTTCGAGCAGTCTGGCGACGCGGCCGCGCTCGCCGCGTCGGCCCGCGCCGACGCCGCCGCCGTCGCCGCGTCCCCGTTCGGTCCCGCCGTCCTGGACGTCGTCGCTCAATCGTACGCCGCTGCGGCGGATGCTGTCCTGAACGGGGTGCTCGGCGGCCCCGCCGCGCGCGCGGCGGCGACCGCGCGGAGGTTTGGCGCGCGGGCCCGCTTTGCGGGGTCGGCCCTGCGCGCGGCGGCGCGCCAGATGGAGCTGGACCGGGTGGCGACGGCTGGAGGTGGTGGGAGCGGGAGCGACGCGGCCGCGCGCGCCGCGGCGGAAGCGGAAGCCCTCCCCACCCTCCTGGACGCCGCCTGGCGCGCGTGGAAGTGCGAGGCGCAGGCGTCGCTGGTGGCGACCACCTCGGCCGCGCTCGCCGCCGCCCCCCCCGGCCCCGCCCGCACCAGCCGCGCCCAGGGCCTGCGCGCCCTCGCCACTTCTCTCGCCGCCCTCGCCGACGCGGCGGGCGGCGACGGCTTCGCGCGCGCGGCGCGGTCGGATCCCGGGGCGGCGAAAGCGGCGGTCGAGGCGGGGGCGGCGGCGGTCGCGCACGCGCGCGCGCGCGCGCGCGACGCGGCGGACGAAGAAGGAGAAGAGACTGGGTGGGGGGGGCGCTGACTGACTGATTGAAACCAGACTGTGCGTGTGCATTTGCAGGGCGCGCGAGGGGCGTCGAGGGCGCACCGCCCTCCCCACCCCCAACCCGCTCCCCCCCTCAGAAAAATCCGTCGCCGTCCTCGTCCCCCCCGCGCACGACCAAGTGCCTCAACCCGTACTCCCCCAACCGCTCGTCCCCATCCGCGTCCGACCCCGGGCCGCCGTCGTACTCGGGGAGGAGCGCGTCCGGCGGCATCTCCTGCATCGCGACCCCCGGCGCGCCGTCCAGCCGCCTCAACCGAGCGAGCACGGCCGCCACGATGCGGTCGACGTCGGCGGGAGAGTTGGCGTTGTCGCACGGGGGGCGGGCCGAGTGGACGCCGAGGAGGCGGGTCGGCTCGTAGTATGCCGCATAGTCGTTGTCCGGGATAGGCGTCTCGGAGCTCAACCGCACCCCAGCCAACGCCGCGGTCTCGTTGGCCCACGCGCGGGCGACGTTGGCCTTGGTGTAGCCGCCGCCGCCCGTCACGAGCGTCGGCAGTCCGTACCGCATCACCTCGCGCACGGCTTCTGCGTGCCCCTCGAGCGTCAGGTTGAAGCAGCCGAGCCGGTCCCCGGCGAGCGAGTCGGCGCCGCACTGGAGGACGACGGCGCCGGGGTCGAAGCGGGCCATGATCTCGGCGACGACGGGGCGAAACGCGGCGAGGAAGGTCGCGTCGTCCGTCCCTTCGCGCAGCGGCACGTTGACCGAGTAGCCGCGCCCGCGCCGCTCCCCCACGTCGCCCAGGTCGCCGGTGCCGGGGAAAAAGTGGTCGCCGTAGCGGTGGAGGGAGAGGGTCATCACGCGGTCTGTAAGGTAGAACGCTTCCTCCACGCCGTCGCCGTGGTGGATGTCGATGTCGATGTAGAGCACGCGAGCGTGCCGTTTGAGGAGCTCCAGGATCGCGAGGACGAGGTCGTTGACGTAGCAGAATCCCGACGCTTCCGCCTTCTTGGCGTGGTGGAGCCCGCCCGCCCAGTTGATGGCCACGTCGGCCGCGCCGTTGTTTAGTTTCACCGCGCCCGCGATCGACGCCGCGGCGTACGACCGGCAAAAGGGCCAGAGGCCGGGGAAGAGGGGGCAGTCGTCGTTGACGTTGAACCGGCGGCCGGTGGCCAGAGCTGTGGTGAAGAGGGGGGGGCATGTGTCGGGTCGGGTTGCGGGCGGCGCGAAACCCCGAAACCCCGAAGAAAAAAAACGTCGGCGCCCTTCCCAACCCCCTTCTCTCTCCCTCACCCGCCGCGTCGCCCGGCGCCGCACGCGCCAGGAAGTCGACATAGTCCTCGGTGTGAAACTGGGTCAGTTCCGCGCGGGCGGCCTTGCGCGGGCGCTGGGAGGAGAGAAGGAGGAGGGGTCGGCGTCGCGGGTTTTTTATACCACCCCTTTTTCCCGCCCTCCCCCTCCCCCGACTCACAAACACATCCATGCGGCGGTGCAGTCCATACCCCAGGACGAGGTGGTGCGCCATGGTGATGCGGTGCGGCTTCATGGGGTGGTTGGCGCCATAATAAGCGCCGCCCCACTCGCCTAGGGTTGGGGTTAGGGTTGAGGTTGGGGTCTGGGGGATGGTGGCACGCCTCTGGCGCGCGCCTGCGCCGCCGCTCCACCGCCCCGCCCCCCCCATCCAACGCACTGTCGTAAAAGTACGCGATCTTGTTCTTGCGGTCGCGCATGGCGCGAGCGGCGCGGCGGCGGCGCGGGCGCGCAGGGAACGTGGGGCTTTTCGCTGGCGCCGGTCGTCCGGCGGTGAGGCGCGACGCGGCGGCCACGCGCCTGCCGCCGGCGGCGGGCGCGGCGGGAGGCGCGGCGCGGCGCGGCAGTGGTGCTCGCGGCAGCACGCCGGCGCCACACCCCGCCCGCACGGACGCCCCGCCCCGCCGCCCGCGGGCCGAGCCGCGCGAGCGCCGTCGGCCGGCAAGAAGCGGGCCGCGGGCCGGCGGCCTGGAGCGGCACAGCGCCGCGGCACCCGCCCCCACCCCTTCTTTCCGCGCCCGATGCACGCCGCGAGCGTTCTCTGACCCCTGCTCGACACGGGAGATCGGCCGCTGGACCCGCCAGTCCCTCCGATGGAGTGCGCGCGCGATGGCTTCTGCCCCGCCACGCCCGCCGCGTCCCTGACAGCCGCCTTGGCCGCCCTGATCGGCGGCAGCGCGTCCCGGGACGCCGGCGCCGGAGCGCGTGCCGCGGCGGGCGTGGCGGTGGCGGCGGCGGTCGGCGGCGCGTGCGCCGCGGCGGGCGCCGCGCTGGCCGCCGCGCTCACGAGGAGGCCGTTGGAAGCCGCCGACGCGCGGCCGGCGACCGCGGGCCCGTCTGCACGCCCGCCGCCGCCCGCGCTGGACGCGGGCGGGGGCGGGCGGAGGGCGACGGGCGACCCGGACGCGGCAGCGCCGCCGCCCACCCCCCCACCCGCGCCCCGCGCCCCCGTGACCGCCCCCGTCCCCGACGGCGAAGCCGCCTTTGCCTGGCCCGACGGCGCCGAGTACGTCGGCGAGTGGCGCGCCGGCGCGGCGCACGGGCGGGGCGTGTTCGCGTGGCCAGCCGGCGCGAGCTATGAAGGCGAGTGGCGCGCCGGGCTGGAGGACGGCGTCGGCACCCTGCGCACGCCGGATGGCGCCGCGTATTGCGGGTACTGGCGGGGGGGGGCGCTGGACGGGGACGGGGTCTACCGCCCCGCGGCGCCGGGGTCGGCGCGCGCGGCGGTCATCTTCCTGCGCCGCTACGCGCGCGGCGACCTGGCGTCCGAGACTGTGCTCCGCGTCGCCGACTACGACGTGCGGCGCGCGGCGCGCGGCGACGCGCGCGCGCGCGCGGCGGCGCGCAAGGAGGCCGCGCGCGCGCGCGGCGCGGCGCGCGCGGCGGCGCGGCCGGGGGAGACCATTTACAAAGGGCACGCGTCGTACGACCTGGCGCGCGCGCTGCAGATGGGGGTCATGTTTTCGGCGGCCCGGTCGGGCGCCGCCGACGGCGCGGCGGCCGACGGCGCGCCCGCGCCGCCCGCGCCCCTCACCCCCGCCGACTTTGCCGCCCGCGTCGAGCAAGCGTTCCCCCCGTGCGACGCGGGCGGTCCCGCGTTCAAGTGGAAGGATTATGCGCCGGCCGCGTTTGCGGCGCTGCGCGCCGCGTGGGGCGTCGACGTCCCGTCCTACCTCGTCTCCCTCACCGGCGACCGCGCGCTGCGCGAGCTGGCGTCTCCGGGCAAGTCGGGGTCGGTCTTCTTCCTGTCGGACGACGACCGGTGCGGGGTGGGGGGGGGGGGGGGCCGAGGGGTGGGCGCGAGGGCCGCGCGGCGCGCGCGCCGACGCCCCCCCCCCCCCCGTCTCGGCCCCCCCCCGATACCACGGCAAGACCCGCGCCCGGGAGGGGTTGCG
>Ga0315284_10000826_pt1 | contig 42389 bp, 50 predicted proteins | sample YL17G09_16_MG_FD_203696 | JGI IMG/M metagenome (GOLD analysis project Ga0315284, IMG submission 203696) | Sediment microbial communities from Yellowstone Lake, YNP, Wyoming, USA - YL17G09_16 | ecosystem: Environmental > Aquatic > Freshwater > Lake > Sediment | place: USA: Wyoming | collected...
GCATATTGAAGTGGTGAAAGTGTTGAAAGATCACATAAAGAAAAAGAAAATAAATGAAGCGATAAAACATCTTTCTCCAAAATCTGAAGAAGAAATTATTGATTCATTTAAAAATATGGAGCCACAAGAAAAATTAAAAACGGGTATTTTGAATAATTTTCCAGAATTAGTAGAAGAAGCTATTAAAGATGGTGTTGATGTAAATCAAAGAATTATTACAACACCTGAAAGTATATATAATGGAGTTATAGATAATACGCCATTAGGATTAGCTATGAGTTATGCTTTATCACCAATAGTTAAAATATTATTAGATGCTGGAGCTAAAATAACTCCAGATATTTATGATACTGCAAAATTTTATGCTAAAGAAATAAAAATGTTTGATAATAATGAAATACTTAGATTAATTAATGATAAAAAATATGATATTCAAAGAACTATTGTCAATGAGTCTATAAAACATCTTTCTCCAAGATCAGAAGATGAAATATCAACTATGCTAAGTAAAATGATGCCTAGAGAAAAAATTGATTATGGACTAAAAGTAGATGATGTAAATTTAATAATAAACGCTATAGATGAAGATGAAAGTGAAGCAGGTTGGTGGTTACTCCGTGTAGCAATTGCGTATTCAGATAATAAATTGATAAATAGAATACTTAAAATTAAAAATCTTTGGAAAGATGATGAAAAATTTTTAATAGCACCTACTCTTCAAATGGTTAGAGATATGAAACAAGTTGATCTTATGAATAAATTATTAAAAAGAGATGAAGTAATCAATACATTAACTGATTCAGAATATGAAAAATTTGAAAATTGGTTACATAAAAAACGTATAGATAAACTAAGAGGAGATGAAATTCTTGGAGATAGACAATATGAAAATTTATTACTTAAAGGCGAAATTAATGAAGCTATCAATTTAGAAAAAATAAAAACTCTTGTTTCAAAGATATCTGATAGAAATTCATTTTTACAAAAAGTTGTATCTAAATTTAACATAACAACTAATCCGAATATAAAAAATTATTTAAGTATTATATTAGTTGTATTGGTTTTAAGTTCTCCATTTTTTCATAAACAGATTATTGAAAAAGAAAAAGTTACAAAAATAGCATCAGAACTTGTTAAAAAAAATAAGATAACTCTTGTTGATATTAAACAGTTAACTATGGGAACAACCTCATTAGCTTCTACAATTCCGCCAACTATAATTAAAAATGCCATTAATATTGAAATTGCAAAAATATCTCCATCTTCTAAAGAATTAATTAAAAATCATGAAAAATTAAAATTAAATGCCTATGCAATCGGCGATGGAATGATTACAATAGGATATGGTCATGCTGAACCCGCAAAAGCTTCTGTATTTAATGTAGGTGATCATATTACTCAAGCACAAGCATTAAAATTATTTGAAGATGATATAAAAGAAACTGAAAATGGCATTAAGCGTTTATTCAAACAATGGAAAAATGAAGGGTTACAAATAAAAATTACACAAGGTATGTTTGATTCAATGATTTCTATGGGATATAATATAGGAATTTATGGATTAAGAAAAACTAAATTTATACAATATCTTAAAAAATCAGATTATATTAATGCAGCTAAAAAAATTAAAACTACAAATATAGCAGCTAAAGTAAAAAATAAACAAGGAGATACAATATTTGTGAAAATGCCAGGACTAATAGATAGAAGACAATTAGAACATAATTTATTTGTAAAAGGAATATATAAAATAAAATAAATATACAATATGGCTGTAGATTATTTTAACAATCAAAGTAATGATTATATTAATCCTGCTCTTCCTGTATGCCCGGGTGTTGCAGATGGTAATGGTACATTTGAATTTATTCCTAAAAGATCTTTAGGAGTTATTTCAGGTGGTGATATAATGGCATCTATAGATTTTACAGATTTTTCACAAACAGTTACAGGTTGGACAAAAGAAAGAAAAACTATTCAACCTGGTGAAGTAGTATTTATTCAAGGTTTAAGTAAAGGTATTTCTTATAGGAGTTTAGTATTTCCAATAACTCAAATAGATGTAAGTTCAGATTCTGGATATTATATTCATGTAGATATGTCTATAGGATATTATAAGAATTTTAGATATACTGTTACAAATGTTTCAACAAATGGAGATTTTGATAGTGGAATTGATATAGGAAATGCGTTAGATATTGCTTTAGGAGATTTAAATATAAGTGTTAATGCTGCATCTTATTTAGCTATTGATGTTAGTCAACGTTTTGTATTTATTGGTAGTCTTGCAGGATATGATTTTGATGTAACAAATTTTCAATATATATTAAATTCTAGTACACATCTTATTACAAGTGATCCTTTACAAGAAGTTGTAGCATCTAAATATCCTAATAGTGGAATGCTTGGATATGTATTAAAGGTTATATTTCCTTCTATTTCCACAGTTGCTTCAGCAGAATATTTAAACCTAAAACATATTCCTACAACATTAACTTATTATGAAGCAAGTACCGGAAGTGGTTTCGTAGAATACACAAAAACAGTAGACGCAGGAAATAATATTTCAACTGATGAAATAATGAGTGCTGGAGATTTTCTTAATTATATTGATGTAAACGAGTTATGGGAAAAGGTAGGACAATTAAAAGTTTGGTTTAGCGCTGAAGATCCCGAATCAAATTCAAATACAACAAATTTACTTACAGGATTTTATTTGTATAATTCTGAAACTTTTCCGATAATGATAGAATATATGGTAATGATATGAAATTAAAACGTAAAAAAATAATTAAAGAAGAATTACATGAAGGATATGGGAGTGGATTTAGTTTTACAGGGGGTACGCGTGGATCACTTAGTAGAGGTGGATTTGGTGGAGCTAGTAATCTTGGGGGCCCAAATATGATGTATACCTATGAAATTAAACCTCTTAATCATACATTAGAACCAAAACCTTCGGATACTTTAGGACAAAAAGAACAATTGTTTATAGGTTGTAAAGTTACTGGAACTCCAATAGCTTCAGCTAGAACAGTTACTAAAACCAATAATACTATAAATGCTAATGCTAAAATTAACATAGGAGATTTTGAACCAGATGGTATAGAAATAGATCTTACTAAAGATAGTAAAAAAATAGATAAAAAAGTAACTGGAATTCTTCAATCAACAAAATTAGCTGCAGATGGTGTTATTAAATACTATGTAGTATTTGATGAAGCTACAGCAACACCAGTTAAAATAGAACCTACATCAATAAAATTAATAGTTGAAGAACCTATTAAATATTTTGCTGATGCTACAACAGATACGCCAAGTCAAAGAAGAATTAAAATGGAAAGAATGGCAAAAAATCGTAAATTAGTTTCTGAATCCTTTCAAGAATTTCAAAAAAAAATAGAAGAAGGTATAGCAGATAAATATGGAGAAAAAATGGGTCTTATAGATAATAAAGAAATTGAATTTAATAGAAAATTTAATAAAGAACAAATAACTCAAACAGGCGTTGAATTAGTAGGAATTTTAACTAAATCTATGATAACTAATAAAGATTTTACAGTACCTATTAATGTTTATAAAAATCCAAAAACATTAAAGAATTTTGGTATTGGAGTAAGAGGGGTTATAACTAAAAATGGTGATTTATATTTAGCAGATAATGCTAATGCTATTCATTATGATATTACTGAGTTATTAGAAGAAAAAAATATAATTCCTAAAGATACTGCAAGAGGATGGGAAGATATGAGAATAGTAAATTTTATTACAGTACAAAGAGTAGCTAAATTTAACGTAATAGCAATAGGCGAATCTTATAAATTAGAAAAAATCTTAGGTGATAATGGAGAAAGAGAAGAATCAATAAAAATAAGAAATACACAAATATCTAAATTTATTCCATTCTTAAACGCTGCTGCAAAAAATTTTCCTCAATATAAATTTCCCCATGAACAAACAATGCGAGTATTAAGACAGATGGTTTCTCCAGAAGAAAGAAGAAAGATATTTGCATCAATGGAAGAATCTATAAGATATGAAAAAACAAGTAGTAAAAGAATCTATAGTTAACGAAAGTATAAAACATCTTTCTCCACGTTCTGATGAAGAAGTGTGGAAATATTATCTTGATTTAATACAAACATCAGGGCAATCTCTTAAAAATATTGATGAATGGAAAAATCCAGAATCTTTTAAACAAGTTTCAAAAGCAATAAAAGCTCCGTTATCAGATATGTATATAATACCTGAAGAAGAGGAACATTATGATACATTAGCAGAATTATTTTATACTTTAGTAGATGGAGAAAAACCTATTTGGATAAAAGTTGATGAAAGCGATAATAATGAAATGCCTAATGGTGATTGGCAATGTTTTCCATCAAAAAAATTGGCTCGTTGGATTAGTGCTGATATGTATGGAGTTAGTGCATGGATATTCAGTAGAAAGTTTTTTAAGAATTTTAAAATAAATGAAGGATTTGATAGTCCTGGCACTAAAGCAAAATATGGTAATGTTTTTTCAAAAGAAGATTTAATAGACATGTCTTATCCACAACGTTGGAAAAATTTATTTCAACATGGTTCTTATCATGGAAAAGATTCTGGAGATTTGAATACGATAATTAATGACGCGTTATACAAAAGACATAGAGATATATTAGGTACTATAGAAATGTTATATAGAAGTTTAATACACAAACTTCCTGAATTTAAAGATTTTGAAATATATGATACTACTAATTCTAATGAAATGCGTTTAATACAAGAAAAAACTATGATAGATAATGTAACTAATGAAACTTATAATGTTAGATTAAGTTTAAATATAAAAGTTCATAAAAAACATGATAAAGATTTAGGATATCAAAAAGGAAAAATACGCATGTTTTTTTCTCCTGATTTAACATCTAATAAAGCGCCTAATTGGGATATAGCTCAACAGCGAATTCCTAAAAATATAAAATCTCTATCTCTGGATTTAGATGATGAACCTAATGAAGAAAAATTAGAAAGATCTTTACAAGGATTTCCTGATAAAGAAGATTATCAGTTATGTAGAGATTTAACAATTTCTTATAAAAATTTAACTTTAAAATCTTTTTTACAAACAATATCCGAGTTAAAAGAAGCTATAAGATTAGCTAATAAATACTTTAAAGAAAAATATGGAATATGAAAAAAGAGGCATTAAGCCTCTTTCTTAAAGCATTATAAAATAATAATGATGAACCGCTCATCATATTTGAAATATGTTTTGCTTTTCTTTCTTCAAGCGATTTTGATGTCATTCCATAATATTTTTTATTAGAGGGAGATGTCGCACAATAGATTATTCTATTAAACATATTACCAAGGTAAAGTAAAATTATGAATTTTTACATCAAGTTTTTTAACAAACACGTTGTTATCGGGCACATTAAATAACATTATAGCATTATCTCCTTCTTTCCAATTCTCCCATCTTTCTACAGCTCTATCTATAAGTTCTTTTGAAAAATGATCTTTAGCACTCCAATTCTCTAATTTTTTACGAATATCTTTTCTACACCAAGCCGCATGTGCCATGCGTATGACTTCATTAGGAAAGAGGTATGTTCCTATATTCATAGGGTTCAAGATTCTTCTAGTAGGATCTGTAGGACCCGGAGCGGGTCCGTTGAACGTATATGTAAAATAAGTAGAACAAATTCCGGGAACAAATGGTCTAAAAGGATAAACTAAATAATGATCAAAATCTCGATAATAATTTACGTAACTCCAATAAGTAATTGGCCACCCTTTTTCATTTATTTGTCTCTTAGCTTCTCTAAATTGATCAGCGTCATAAAACTCGTCCGCGTCGGCTGAAATAACGTGAGAATATCCTTTTTCTCTCATTAAGTTTATTCCCATATTTCTTTTATCAGTTTCTTGTTCTCTAGAAGGTTTATTATAATCAGGTTTAAATTCTATTAATTCATCTACTAATCCTATAGTTTTAAGTCGTTGAAGTTCTTCCATATCAGCATTATCCATAGGATTTCCCCAATATGATTTTTTTTGCCATATACAAACTACCCAATCTAATTGATCTCTTATTTCTGTTATTAAAGATTCTAATAATTCTGACGCGTCAAATGAATTTATATTATATGCCAAATTTCTAATTTTCATATTTATATTTAATTATTTTACTTATTATATGTCTATCTATATTTAATATTTTTTCCATTTTTCGATAACTAACATTATCTTTTATTAAGTTATTAATTTCTTTAAGTAAATCTGAATTATCTAAAAATTGTTGAAATTTATTAATTTTAATTTTTTAATTTATGATAAATATAATGTTCTTTTACTGTTAATAGAACTAAATTATTTTCTTCATTTGTTCCATTTAAACATTTTGGAATAATATGGTGATTTTCATAATAAATATAATTTTTATCATCTCTGTTAATTTTAATTCTATTTTCAGATTTTGCTTTCTGAATTATAGATTCATATATTTTTTGATGATCCATTAATTTGTTTTATTTTTTTTATTACTAAAAAAATTAATTATATTTTTTCTACGTTTTCTTGATTTTTTATTCATTTCTTTAATTTCTTTATTTAATTTATGTATATATAAAAAATATAAAAAAATTGTAATAAGTATTCCTAATATTGCAAAATATAAAAAATAATATTCTAGTATTGAATGTTGTTGATGATTAATAAAAAATTCTTTTATTGTTAACCAAAATCTTAACATAATAGTTTATACTATATATTTTCATTATACTTTTTTAAAATTTGTCTTTAATCCAACAAATAGTTCATAATTTATTTTTTCATGACTTTGATAATCTTTTAAAATTTTAATAGTAGAAAGTTTAAAAGGCGCTCTTTTTAATTGTTCTTTAAGAGTATCGATGTGTAGAAGATATATGTGAGTATGCCGCTTATCCAATTAGCAACACCAGGTATCATATTAGATGTCTTTGCGAATATCATGATTTTAATTTATATGTTAATACTTCAGTTCTAACAATCAATTTTGTTATTTCAGGTTCTACTGGAAAACAATCGTTACAGTACCTCTTTATTTCAAAATGCTGAGGTGAATGACATTCACATTTTATAGGGTAGTGTCTTTCCATATTTTTATTAAACGTAATTATATTCTTTATATTTTTCATTTTTTGATTTTATTCTATTCCAAAGCGTTGTATATTTTATTCCAGTTTCTATAGACGCTTGACGCTAAAAATTTAAATCATCAAATAGAATAGGAATTTTTGATTTGAATTCTGTTAACAAAGGAAGAGATAATTCTTTCATTTGCGGATGCGCAGCAGGTGAACATCTCATTTTAAAAAAGTGTCTCCATTCACGTAAGTTAAATTTTACGTTTATTTCAGTCTTCAATGAATTAGGAAGAACAGCTCGTGCTTGTTGCGCTTGCCATCCCAAATTAATTAATTCATTATAATATGTTTCACAATTATATAGTGTTGATAACCAAAAATAAGTGGTGTCTGAAATGATTAAATTATTATGATCAGATTCTAATTGAATTCTATTTAATGAATGTTCTGGTACATCAATTACCCATGGAGGAATAATATAAGTTATCTGTCCATCAAACTTATCCTTTGAATAATTACAATATCGCGTACTTTCCTGCGCATAACTTGCAAGTCTATGTCTAACGATTTCATGAGAAACTCCGCGATCACATGTAAATTTAATAATAATATCAGCAAATTCTATCATCGCTTCATGTCCTTTTTTAATAAGTGTTTCTACCATTTTATCGGCTGAATCTTCAGTTATCTTATCTTCAGATTTATAACAAGTTCTTGCGACTTTTTCAAGTGTTTTTAACATTTTTCTAACTTCTCCTTTTTCGAGATCAGTTATTATTTCATAAGACGGTTTTATTAATTTCATTATATTTATTTTTATGATTTCTTATATCCAAATAAATAAGGTAATGTACCCGCAATTAGTCCTATTATGATCGATTTTAAGTATTGTTTCATATAATAATATTTAAATATTATATAGACTAAAATAAAATAGTTTTAAATTACTGTATTACTCCAGCCATACTTTCACCTGATGCAAATTTAAATTGAAAAGGTTTATTTTTAAATGAGTTAGATATTTGATCACCTATCAATTGAGCTAATTTTCTCATTTCATCTTCAGAAAATTTAACTTCTGTTTGTGTTACTGATGTTCCTGTTGTATTAGCTGCAATTGTATTGGGTGTAGATGTTATTCCTACAGAACCATAACGTTTTTGATATTCACCAGCAACAATAGCAGCTCTAGTTAAATTAGTTACGTCTAATGATTTAAGATTAGTTGATAATAATCCAATATTTGTTGCTAAAACTCCCATTGAATTAGCCATTTTATCTAATCCTTCTTGATTACTTACTAATTCACTAATAGCAATACTTAAATCACCAAATTTTCCTATTCCAAGATTTTTTATCCATAAATTATCGGGTAACTTATCTGACAACGTTGAAGTAAATGTTGCAAAAGCTGCAGCTACTTTTGTAGCAGTTTCTTTTAAATTATATGTTTTAGGTTTAGCATTAGTACCAGTTCCATCCATAACAACTTGACCTTCAGCATTAAGTACTGGCATATTTCCAGTTACACTCATTTCACTAAATGAGTTCATCATTGTACTAAAATCAATTAATGGCTGCATTATACTATCTTCACCACCACCTATTCCTCTTCTTAATCTTCTTAATTTTCGTTTTTGCGCTAAACTATCATCAGTCTTTGTTATTGCTGTTATAAAGGATGATAATGCAAAACCTATATTTGCTGCAACATCAGTAACATTAACAGCATCACTTTTATTCATTGATACTTTTGTTCTATACATTTTTTCATGAGTATCTGGATCAATTCCTATATATTCATTAGTAAATGTTACTTTTCCTATTTTTCCTTTTGATTCAAAGGCTCTTAATCCTTCACCAAATTTAGAAATACTTTCAGCAATAGAACCAATCATTCTCATTGCTCTTTTTGTTTGTTTAAATTCTTTAAAATCTATTTTACCTCTTACAGCCGCTTCTCCTGGTTTAGCAATTTTACCAGCAAATCCTGCGCTAATGCCTTTTGTAACTCCAACTATTACAGAACTAGTTGCTATTGCAATAGTATTACTTATTTGTTCTCCAGTAATTCCTTTAGTTACTTCAGCTACAGTTTTAATAGCTTTAGCCATAGTTATTAAAGCAAATGATACGCCTATTGCAACAGCTGCTCCAAGACCTACTAAAAGAGCTACAGCTGGAATTCCTAAGATAGCCATTAAAACTGCACCAGCTACAATGATTATACCCATTGCTCCGAGACCTGGCCCAATTCCTGCAAACAATTGTCCGAATTTACTACGTTTCTTTTCTTCTTGTGATTTAACAGTTCCATCGGCATTAAGCGTTGTAACAGTTTTGGTAGCGCTTGTATCAGACATAGCAGTTATAGCTTTTGCAGTAGTGGCAAACATAAATACAGCAATAGATAATAATGCAATAGCTCCTGCTATAAACATTGCTACAATAGCACCCTTTTTAACTTGTTTTTCTGCTAATCCAAGAATTCCAAATCCAATAGCAAAAGCTATTATTGTTCCCATTATAATTTTTGCGCCTAAAGCAGCTGTTTCTTTATTTGATTCTTTATTTTCATTTCTTGCGCCTACGCCTAAAATCCTTGGTACTAATGCAACTGTTAAAGCAAATATTACCATAGCTCCAGATAATGCCATCATTCCAATAGCCATATCAACTGCTACACTAGTACCTTTTTTAATATGAGGTTCAAGTTTACCCATTAGTATATAAAGAAACGCAAATCCTATAATTCCTCCAATTATAATTGCTACTCCATAAATAGCTGTAGTTTTATTTGTTTCTCTGTTTTCATTTCTTGCGCCTACTCCTAAAATACGTGGAATTAAAGCAACAGCCACAGCAAATAACACCATACCGCCTGCTAAATATAAAATTCCTTCACCCATACCTTTTGCTATATCAGTACCTTTTGTAATTTTATCATTAAATTTTCCTAAACCCCAAAAAGCTAATGAAATTAAAAGTAAAGAACCTGCAATAATTGCTACGCCATACGCTGCCGTAATAGCATTATCACCTTGGTTTTTAGCTCTTTGCCCCACGCCCAAAATACGTGGAATTAAAGCAACTGCTATTGCAAATAATACCATACCACCCGCTAAATACATAATAGATTTGCCCATCTTATCCATTACTTCCGTACCTGCTTCAATGCTATCTTTAGCTTTACCTACAGTCCAAAAAATGCCAAATATAACAGCTAATGTAGCGCCAAATGCTATCGCTGCCATAGCAGGATTAACTGCTAATATTCTACCAATAACATATAACGCAAATACAAATCCTATCATAGATAAAGCTAATAATCCTAAAAATTTAGGTATTGCTGTAGCTATTCTTGTAATACTTTTACTTAAATCTTTAAGAGCTTCAGATCCTTTTTTAACTTTTTCTTCATTTTTTCCAACATATATTGCAAATTTAACAAGCTCTTTTAAAGAACTCAGCGTTCCTTGAAGAGCCATTTTATTAAAAATATTAAATTTAACTTCAGATAAAGTTTTAAGAGCTACTGCTAATTCTCTAATATTTGAGGAAGCTCTTTTATAATCAAGTTTTGGATTTATTAATTGCTTAATAACTGAAGATATATCTCCTTTAGCAGTTTTGCCTGTTTCTGGTGCAGTACCTGTAGTAGCTCCAGGAGCAGTAGGAGTTGGTGGTGCTAACTTTTTATCCATCTCACTAAGGACGCCAAGAATTTTATAAAGTATTTGATTGCCAGTTTCTGCCATTTAGTATCTTATTTATTTTTAATACGATCTTTTTTAATATGCCATATTTGTGATATTTTTCTAATAAATCTTTTTTTCGTATCAGCGCTTAATTTATTATATTCTAATCCTTGAGCACGTTGAAATAAAGATAAAATTTCTTTAAATGGGCGTATTTCATTATTTGAGTACCATTCAATATCATTTGTCATTCCTGCTATTATTGCGCTAATTTCTTCATTTGATTCTCTAGAATAATTATTAGATGCTTTACCTTCTGAAATATAATCGTTATAAGCATGACGTAATTCATGAATAAATGAAGAATCTATTTTAGTAATAAAATGTTTATTAGAATAATTTTTTTGATTTCCGAATATTGAACCACTATGATCTATACCTACCATATCAGATAATTCGATAACGCCTATAGGACAATTTGTTTTATTTATATTTGTATATCTATATTCTTTATATTCAGGAAGGTTTAATTCTTCAAAATCTGATGGGCCAATAAATACAGCGCCATCACTCCAATGAAATCTACTGTTAATAATAATACAAATTTTATCTTTTATAAATTTTTTGAGTATATTGAAATCATTAATATCAAGAAAATCACAAAGATAATATATAACATCTTTTTTAAGATTTTTATTTATCATTAATTTTGTAATTTTTTCAAATTCATCTTGAATCTCATATTCTTCATTTATGAATTTAGCTCTCATATACATTTTTATTTTATATATTCTTAAAAATAAAAAAACAACAAGATGGATTAAATCTTTTTTCCTTTATATAATAATATAATATAAATATATAAGATTAAAAAGATATGCATTACCTACTTTATAAAATAACAAATATAAAAACAAAGAAATTTCTTATAGGAAAATATATTGGAACATCTAAAAATATAAAGCTTTCATACTCAAGTAATAAATTTTTAATATCTGATATAAAAAATATAGGATATGAATTTTTTAAAAAAGAAATTATAAAAGAATTCTCTAATAAGGAAGATTTAAAGAATACATTTAAAAAATTAGTTGATGAAAATTTCAAGCAAAATGAAAATACATATAATTATAAATATATAATGAGTCCGAGTGGCGCAAAAAATATATCTATAGGCCGTCATATTAAAGAATCTGAAAAATTAAAAATAATTTATCCTAATTTTAAATATACTATAACTAGAGATAGAAAAATTTATTATAAAATTTTAAATTACTGTAAACATGGGGATTTAATAATAGAAATTTCAAAATTTAATAAAATTTATAATGATAATAATGAATTTTATTGTGACGAATGTTTTAGAGAAAATATAAATAATTTTAATTTAAATGAAAATGAGATTATAGAGAATTTACTAAAATTAAAAAATATTTTAAGTACTGCTAGAACATATTCTAAACAATATATTTTAAAAACATACCCCTCTGTATATAAATCTATATTAGTTTGGACAAAACAATTTGAAAATATAGAATTTAATGAACGTGTAGTTTTAGCTAAAAATTTATTAAAGAATAAACCCAAATGTGTTTGTTGTGAAAATTCTGTATATTTTGGAACTAATAGTTCTTATACAAAATATTGTTATGAGCACTTAAATCATCACCCCACCGCATATCAACAAAAAGAAATATGTGAATTTATTAAACATTTATATACAGACATAATAATAGAAAATTATAAAATAGAAAATCAAGAAATAGATATTTTTATTCCTAAACTAAACTTAGGATTTGAATTTAATGGATTATACTGGCATTCCGATGTATTTAAAAAACCTACATATCATTATAATAAATGGAAATATTGTTATGATTACAATATTAAATTAATATCTATTTAGGAAGATGATTGGAATTATAAACAAGCTATAGTTAAATCCATAATTAAAAATCAATTAGGATTATCAGAAAATAAAATATATGCAAGAAAATGTATAATAAAAGAAATTAAACAAAAAGAAAAAAGTATTTTTTTAAATAATAACCATCTACAAACCGATACAAGAAGTAGTATAAATTTAGGATTGTTTTATAACGATAAATTAGTATCTATTATGACATTTGGAAAAAAACGAATAATTTTAAAATTAAAATCTATGAATAATGAATATGAATTATTAAGATTTTGTAATAAATTAAATACATCAGTTATAGGTGGGGCTAGTAAACTATTTAAATATTTTGTTGATAATTTCTATCCTGAAAATATAATTAGTTACGCATCTTGTGATATATCATCTGGAAATTTATATGAAAAATTAAAGTTTATGAAACAAAAACACACAGGCTTAAATTATTGGTGGGCTAGTGATAGACGTTATCATAGAAGTAATTTTATGAAATATAAACTTGTTGAAGAAGGTGCAGATCCAACTAAAACAGCTGAAGAAATATTGAGAAATAAAAAATATTTAAAAATATATGGATCCGGAAATTTAAAATATGAATGGAAGAAGGAGAGTCTATAATGATTATTTTAATTCTTTAGAATTTAGGTGGAGTAAATGATGGCATTTTAAAACTACTCATGCTTGGCATAGTAGATTGTTGTAATTTTTGTTGTCGTTCAGAATCTCTTTGTTGTTTCTCGTATTGTTTATTTTCTTGATCAACAAAATTTTCATATTCTTTAAGTATATTTTCTATTGAATAGAATTCTAATTCTCTTAATCGAATAGGATCAATATGTAATTTATGTGCAAAAATAAATTCAATCTTAGACCAATTGTCCAAATGGATCTGAAATAAGGAAAAGAGATTTAATCCCGCCTTGAAAGTTTAATGGAGCTACTTGCTCCACACCTCCTTCATCGGTATAGCGAATAATTGGGTTAATTGTATCACTAAATATTTTTTTAATATGAACTAATAAAGAAACTGTGGTAACATCCCATTTATTAGAATCTTCAACAAAACTTAAATATGTATCATCATTTAAACCTCTCCATTGGGTAATAACAAAAGGAGCAAAATTTAAATAATCTTCGTCAAAAAATTCTTGCATTCTTTGTTTACGAATAACATACTGTTTAACCCACTGAGTTACTCCTACACTTGGAATATTTAATTTAAGATTTTTTCCTGATTTAAATTTAAGAACAAAACATCTTTCATCTTCATTATAATATTTCATTATTTCAGGAGCAAAAGATACATAATGAACCATTTCTTTTCTTACATCTACTTTTTTTGTATCAGAAACTTTAACTTGAAGTTTATTTTCTCCATTGGGAAAAGTTAATTCTTGAATAGCTAAAAGTAAATAAAATCTATCTACTTCTTTAATATCTTTCCAAGAAAGAATTGGGCCTGAATCAGTAGATTCTTTTTGTTCAACTTTAATTGTTACGCATCTTTCAATAACATAATTTAACATATCATCTAATGCTGAAAGATCCTCTTCTGCTAAAGTAGACCAGTGTCTTATCTCAGCACCTGTAGCAGAACGAATAGCTATTACTGTATTCTTTGGATAAAATAATCCTTGTGTTGGAAAATCAGTTATTGGAAGCGGTATCCAGCCTAATTGATTTGCTAATGGAAGAGATTTCTCCCAAGGTTTTTTTACATCTTTTACTTCTGTTAACTTAGCGCCTACAGGTTTATCTTTAGGTACTTCTTCATTTTCTACAAAGCTTTTTAATATTTCTTCACGCTTTTCTAATGATTCATCCATAATTATAGTTTTATTGTATATATTATTAATTCGCAAAAAGAGGACTATGAGTTCTCTTTATATTCTATCAAAATTTAATTGTTCATTAGGTTTTATTGGAATACCAAATTTGTCTATTTTACCAATTATTTTTTTTTCTTCAAGATTTGGGATAGATTGAACATCTACTACTTCTACACCATTTAAGATGTAACTACCATATTGTGGTTTTGATAGTGTTTGAATAGGTTCTGATACATCTAGATTAAGTGAAACATCAGTAATATTGGATTCCTTATCTTTTTCTTTATCTATATTCTTGATTATCTGAATAATTTTATCACCAGTAGATTCTTTATGAAATTCTTTCAAATTCTTAACTGGTTTTATCTTCTTTCCTTTTAATTTTAGAGGGTTTACGAATCGTTTTTGTTTTTCCGGAACCTTTACTTCCTCGATTAGTAGAGGTTCCTGTTCTTTTTTTAATTCGGCCACCGTTTCAACTTGTTGTTTGGGTGGTCGCCCCTTCTTAGGTTCAATTTCTGTTACTATTTTTGAAGATTTAAATTCACTTAAATCTATAGTATTTGAATTTTCGATTTCTTTAATATCTTCATTTATTTCTTCTATAGATTTTGTAAATTTTGGTTCAAATTTTTGTTCATTTTTTTCGGGTAGTTCATTTGATATTTCTGGTTTTAAAATATTTTCATCTATTTTTTTAGTTTTATTATTATCAACTTGTTCTTTTTCTTCGGTAGCAAGTTTAATGTTTTGCGCAACTAAGGCTGTCATTCCTAACGCAACTATAGGTAAAAGAGCTCCAGATATCCAAGAAATAATTACTTGATACATTTCTGGAGAAGATGCTTGAATTCCAAATAATATAGATTTTTGCCAATATTGCCAATCAGTGCTTCCTGAGCCTATCATGAATTTGAAACTTGCATATACATTCGCTGTTACTTGTAATGCTGTTAAAAGAAACATTAAAGCCCAAGGCAAGAATTTATCTTTATTTTTAGTAAGAAGAATCGAAAAAAGGACGCTGGCTTGTCCAATTTCATAAGTTAATCCAAGTAATATTGCAAGTCCTAAATTGTTTGCTAAACTAAAAAAAGTAATACTATGTAAAGTACTTACAAACCCTACACATAAATATAATATTCCAAATGTAAGTATTAATCCCCAATATAAACCTTTATTAGTTATTTTAAAATTTTTTAAATTCATAATAATAATTTTATTTATATATTCTATTTAATAAATCTATGTTTTTTTCCATTTAAGCTTATAATTAATAATTAAACATATGTTTATTATTTTATGCTATTATTTTTTAACTTCTTCGACACCTTTAACTACTACAGTTGTATTTGATTTGATTTTTTCAACAGCACGTTGAACAGCACTGGCTCTTTCATCTGAAGATTTGGCACGTTGATTAGCAAGTTTTAATTCAAAATTAAGTTTTTTAATACTATCTTGTGTAACTTCTCTATAGTCTACATACTGTTTTTTTAAAGAATCTATTTGATGAATATATTGTTTTGTACTCATACTCAACGAAATATTTCTATTACAGCTTTGCATACTTTTAAACACTAATAGAAATAAAAGTGCTAGTGCAAGCCATTTGAGATTACGATTAAAAAATTCTTGTGGTGTCATATTTTTACTTTATATATTTTATTATTTGATCTAATATTATAATAATTAAAAAGACCTAAGTTTTACTAGGTCTTTAAAAATTTATTTGATATCTTTTTTTGATGTTTCGATTTCTCCTACAGGTGGTTCTATTTCAGTAGATTCTACTTTCATAGACACACCATCTACTATAACATTACTTTCATTAGGCCCAAGTTCTCTTTCGTAATAAAATCCTTGTTCAGCACTGGCCCAACGCTCTTGAAGATATTGTAATTCTTTAAGTTCTTTTCTTGCTTCTTCAATTTTAGTTCCTACAACAATACCTATCTTAGCATATTTTTCTGCTTGAGCTTCAAATTCTTTTGCAAGTTCAATTCCAGTTCCTCCTGGATTTGCTAACATAAAAGCACAAAATTCTAAAGCTTGATATGTAAATTGTAAAGGTGTATTTGCATCAGCACCGCCCATACCTTTTTTAATCTCATCTTCCATTTTAATTATACCCATCCATTCTGTTTTAGACCAAAACGCATATTTTTTTAAAAAATCTAAAAGATATAAACCAACATCATTAGCAGCAAAGATACCTTGTTCACTTATTACCCATCGTTTTTCATCAAATGCTTTTAGCGCAATTGAAAAAGCATTTTTATATTCTTCTATTTCTTCAGGAGAAGGTCCTTTTTTCTTTTCTTCTTCAGGATTATCTAGCGCGGGTTGTTTTTTAACAACTTCTAATGGAGATTCTTGTAATTCTTCTAAGCTAGTTTCTTTTTCTATTCTTCCCATATTATATTTTTAAATATTATATAAATATATAAATAAAAAGTTTTATTGAACCAAACCTGTTAAGTTAAAAGATATTCTTGAGAATATTTAATATGATATTCTTTAACTAATTCACTAAACTTTTGTTCATATTTTTCAAGTTCTGCGCCAGATAAAATTATTTCTTGTAATATATCAGATTGTTTATCAATACATAGAATTGATGCTTTATTTATTATTACTTTTTTTTCTTTGTACATTTCTCGTAAACAATTTGAATATGCTCCTAATTGATAAAAATATTTTAGTTCTTTTGTACTACCTTTTTTAATTTTTCCATTTGAAGATTTAAAATCAGTAATAGATAATCCAAATAATTTATCTTTATAAAAAATATCTAATTTTCCTCGATAAAACAAAGAAGAAGAATAAACAGGTAATTCTATTGCTAATAGATTAAAATACTGATCAATATATGCAGAATAATAGAATTTATAAAACAAATTTCTTCCCTCATCTATTTTATCAATAGGTATATTATCAGAAGATAAAGTTCTAAGACTTTCTATTTGAGTATATTTAAGAGCTTCAGCAATATCTTTAGATTGTGAATATTTAGTTATAAAATTCTCTAAAAAAAAAAAATGCATCGATGTTCCTCGTTGTCCAGCAGAATTCATTATTTGTTCTACTTTTTCTTTTCCCATAGCTAAAACCCATTGCTCATATTCTGGGTCAGGCAACATTTCTGTTATAATTGTAGATACACTAGGAACTTTAATTTTATAAAAACAAGAAGGTAATCCTCTATCGTCCTTTTTCCATTGTATATTTTCTTTATTAAATGATCCTATCATGTATATTTATTTATTTATATACTTTAAAAATAAAAAGTTTTAAATAGTTATAAAGTTCTCAAAAAATATAAATATATAAATAAAAGTTATGGATTATCAAAAACAATATACTATAATTATTAGACACGCCATTTTACAAAATAGAATTAAACATAATGGAATATATTATGAAAATCATCATGTAATTCCTAAATGTTTAGATGGTAGTGATGAAAAAGAAAATTTAATTTTATTAACATTTAAAGAACATTTTTTGTGTCATAAATTATTAACTTATATTTACCCGCATGATAGAAAAATTGCGTGTGCTTATCATAAAATGGCCTTTAGTAAAAAAAATAAATGCCATATTTCTGCAAGAAATTATGTTTATGCAAAAGAATTAATTAGTTTAATTCCAATGTCTGAAGAAACTAAAGAAAAAATAAAAATATCAAACACTGGGCGAATTCATTCTGAAGAATCTAAAGCAAAAATGAGTAAAAAGTTAAAAGGAAAACTTGCATCAAATAAAGGTAAAAAAATGTCCGAAGAACAAAAATTAAAATTAAGTTTATCACATAAAGGAAAACCGAGAATAATTTCTATTGAAACACGTAAAAAAATGCGTGAAAGCGCAAAGAAAAAACCTCATGTTTCAATAGAAACACGTAAAAAAATGAGTGAAAAAAGACAAGGAAAATTAAATCCTATGGCAGGTAAATTAGGTATAAATAATCCAAATTTTGGTTCTATACGATCTGAAGAAACAAGAAAAAAAATATCAACTTCAAATAAAAATAAACAACGAACTATAGAACAAAAAGAAAAATATAGATTAATGAACCTAGGAAGAAATCATTCTAAAGAAACTAAAGAAAAAATAAGATCTTCTTGTTTAGGAAAAGTTCGCGGGTCATATAAAAAACGGGTTAGATCAAATTTGAAAGCCACGGAATAATAAATTTGACTATAATAAATATTGAAATTCCTAATTTAATAATAAATTTCAATAACCACTTTAAACTGAATTTATTCCAGCGAAAAGAATAAACTATTAAATAACTTAAAGTTGGATTGTGTTGATCATCTTCAAATTGATTAAATTCGCAATTAATACATTCAGCAAAACCGAGATCTTCATCAAGATATTTATGAAGAGGATTTAATATTTCCATTAACTTAATTCTTTTTATAGTTTCTGGTAAAACAGCATCAGAATCTTCAAGTGAAATTGTCAAATAAACATCACATAATTTAGTTTTAGCTAATTTCCATTTATTAAAATTAGAATTAGGATTAGCTTGTTCTTTTTTTATTACATGACACCAATCTCTATAATTTTCAATGTCTCTATAAACTTTAACAATTGCCCAATTTCTTGGTTTTATAAAATCATACCACTTCATATGTGCCATTTTTAGAATTCCAATTAGGATGATCTATTAACCATTTTTTAGCCATTCCTCTTTTAAATAATTGAACAACTACATCCTTACATGGAGATTTAGTATTATAACATTCAACAATATTTTCTTTAATATAATTTAAACAAAACTTAAGATATTCATTTGTATTTTCTTGATGAGAATGTTTAATAATTAATTTTTTATAAAAATTTTCTGTAGTTTTTTTCATTTTTTATATGTTATATTTTTAAACATAAGTATTCTCACATCCCAACAAAATTTAAGCCATACTAAAAATGCTATAAAAAATGCACCACCCCATATTATCCAAAATTCTATCATTAATAAATTTCTTTTTCAAAGTAAGATTCAACTAATTCTGGATATTTTTTTGTTAAAGTATCAGCTACGTCTCTTCTAGCTTTTCTTAATCTTGTTTTAACTGTTGAAAGGTTCCATGATAAATGATTAGCTATATCATTTAATTGTTTTTGATTTAATTCTCTTTCGATCATTACTGTTCTGTATGGTTCATTCAATTCTTGAATAAGTGAAATTGATGCATCATAAAGCATTTGTGTTAATTCTTCATCTTTTGGTCCTATAGATTCTATATTCATATTAAAAATAGGAGAATATGATTGAAGAACTTTAGAATGATTTTGTGTCATTTTATCATGTGATAAATGTCTATTTTTATTTCTTAAAATTCCAAGAGCTTCATTTTTTGCAATTGCATATGCCCATGTTGAAAAATTATATTTTGGATTATATTGTTCTATTTTTACCCATATAATATTAAATGTTTGTGCTATAACTTCTTGACTTGTATCTCTGTCTTTAACATATTTATACGCAAATGAAAGAAGACCGGGTTTTAATCTATTAATTAGTTCTGAAAATGTTTTATTATTTTTGTTTTTTATAAAATTTAATGCTATGGTTTGTATACTTGTTTGTTTTCCCATAATAAAATTTAATTTAAGTTTAGATTATGTTTTCTAGTAAATTTTACTTAACGTTTTGTATATCAATCTATAATTTGTTGTTCAACAAAATTATTAATATTTTTCATTAAATTTTCTACTCTAACAAATGGAAATTGTCCAATAGCACTAACTATTTGCGTAAGAGTTTGATGATCCATAACTTCAACATCGATAGCTTGAATAAGACCAGCTATTTCATTAAATGGTCTATCACCTATAGCTTGTAAAATAGCCTTTTTAAAATCAGGTTTTATACGATATGTTGGCACATATGCATTAGTTTCAATTTTTTGTGTTTGATCAACTGCTGGTGATGTAGGTTGATTTGGAGTTGGATTTGTATCAGGTTTGTTCATAATTAAAGTTATTTTAGTTAATTTTGGTTATTTTTAATTTATTATTTTATATATCATAGTACTTAAAAGGTTTCATTTTATAAATATTTTATTACCATTTTAGATATAATATAATATAAAAATGTTAAAAAGATTAGTTAAAAAAGTTAAATATTTGTTATATTTTCAATTCATATCCTACATGTTTCAAATGTGATAACCAATCATCTACATCTGTTTTAATAATCATAGAATCATGTAATATTTCTCCTGTTTTAGTCTTGTATTCTAAAACATAAACAATCCAATCATCTGTAATATTTGTAACAAATTTAATTGAATGAGAAGACCGCTTTTTTGATAATGAATATAATTCTTTATATGATATAAAATCTTTAATATTATTTTTCATATTAATGCTCTTGATAAATATAATTTATATTTTTCAAATATTTGTTCTGGCGTATCAATTGAACATGAAATAATTATATAATTTTGATAATTTTTAAGAGCTAAATAATTATCTCTAACCTTTAATTGAAAATCTATATTTGATTCATGGATATCTTTTTTTCCATTAAGATAATGTCTATCATCACCCTTTCTGTGTTCACTTAAACGTTCTTTAATAGATTCTATTGGAACATCAAAATATACGGTTAAATCAGGATATGGCAATTCTAAAAACCCAAATTCTAATTCATTAATCCAATCTCTCATTATTTGAGATTGAATTTCTGTGTTATGTTTAGCGCCCTGATAAGCCATATTACAAAAAACATATCGATCTAAAAGAACGACATCATTTTCTTCTAATTGTTTATTAAGTGTTGGAAGATATAAAAATCTATCCATAGCATAAATATTAGCTACAAAAATAGGATTAACTTCATTAATATCACCATATTCTCCTCTTAAATATGCTGAAATAATTTTTCCAAATATATTATGATCGTACATTGGAAAATGAAGATAAACATATTTTAACTTATGTTCTTCAAAATATTTTTTAACTAGTTGACATTGAGTTGTTTTACCACCACCATCTAATGAACTTAGTGTTATTAATTTTCCCATGTTTTTGCTATATTAAGAAAAATACGATAATATATCTAAAATGAATTCTATTAAAAATGTTACGCCCATTCCTATACAAACATATCCTAAAAAATTCCAATTTGCATTTATTAGTGTTTTTAATCCATATCCAAAAACAAATGATTTTATAAATATTACTAATAAACTAACTAAAGAATTTATTATACTGTTTGCAGGTATTATATTACTTGGATTGTGATTAGTTTCAGGATTTTGTTGATTATTTTTGAATTCATTTAACCTCTCACTTAATGATTCATTTTGTATCATTTTTTCTTAGTTTTAAGATCTATTTTTTTGACTTCAGGTTTTTCGTTTTCTTTTTTATGTTCGGGTTTTTCACTAGCAATTTCTTTATCTTCATGTTCTCCAGATTCAGGTTTTACAGTTGATTTAGTACCAATAGTTGTATGTTTTGTAGAATTTTCATCCGGTTTTACTATAGATTTTTCGCCTTCTTGTTTTCCAAATGATGGTGAAGATTTATTAGTATCAAGAGTATTTTTAGTTTTATTAACTTCACCAGTTTTTTCAACTCCTTTAGTATCGACAGTTCTTACTTCACCAAACATCCCAGGTTTAAAATCTTTTACTGAATCAAGATCTGTCTGTAAATCATATCCAGGTTCAAATTTTGCATCACCTATTTTCATTTCAACTTTAACTTCAACTTGAGCTTTATGATATTCTTTTTTTAACCATTGATATGCTTTCTGATTTACTTCAGGAATAATTAATCCTTCTTGATTAGGAAGTTGTCCACCTTTACCAGCACTACCCTGAGTTTTAGTATTAAACCCACCTTTATCTTCTCTAGGAGTATTTTGTTTTTGACTAATAAATCCAGTTTTTTCTTCTTTTTCTTCTTCGTCTTCTTCATCTTCTTCAGAGCCAAAGCCTTCATTAAGTTTTTTTAAATACTCATTAATATTAAAGTAACCTGCTTTCATATCTATTTTTTATTTTATATATCACTTTTATTATATATTCTTATGACTATTGTTATTTTTACTTATTTCTATTTATTTTATTATTAAATGATACAATTATTTTAGTAACAAAACATATTATAAATATTATAATAATATAAATTCCCGATATTACAGCTAAATATGTAAAAACATTAGGCCTATCAAATTTATCATCAATAAATATTGAAACTATCAAAATAAATAATGCTATAATTAATCTTAATAATTTATTTCTAAAAAAATTCATTTAGTTTATTTAACCTTTTTAGCTTTAGATTTTTCTAATGTAACTATTACAGGTTTATCCTTTTTAAATATTTTTTCTAGTCCAAAAAGCTTCCAAAAAATATAATAAGCAAGTAAAAAAAATATCCATATTCCTAATACTACTTGTAACCCAGGAAGAGAATCTGTATTTCCATAAGCAATAAACATAACAATAATGTTTACGATTTGCATCCAATTGATCTTGAGCCAAGGAATTACTGTTAACTTCCACCAAGCTTTAATTTTTTCCCATAAATTTTTCATAATTTTTACATTTTATTTTATTTATCTCTATTCCAAATAAGCATTATTATAAGAATTAATGCTATTCCACCAATGAGTATTGCAGTTTTTAATAATATTGGATCCATAATATTTATTTATTTAATTTATATTCCTAATGTTGTTGCTCCACCTTCTTCTTTATTAGTTTCTGGTTCTGCAGCAGGTTCTGCAACAGGTTCTTCAGTAGCGCCACCACCTAAATCTAAAGCTCCTGCACCACCTATATCACTACCTCCTGCGCCACCAAATCCTCCAAAGTCTCCACCAGCTCCACTCTCAGTTTGTCCACCTGCTTCAATACCCATACGTTTATAAGCAGCTATTATTCTATCCATTTGAGATTTTCTTTCTTTCTTATATTTCTCATTAAGTTTAAGATCTTCATCAGGCATTTGCATATATTTTTCAACTGCAAATTTAGGATCGAAATAAGCTTCTTCTCCAATAGTTCCATCTGGTAATACAGTTGGTTGTTTAACGCCCATAAGATTTGAAACTGTTTCAGCGCCTTTAGCTGCAATTTCTCTTTCTTTTGCCACTGTAAATAAGTTCTCTTCAACAAAAGTTAAACCTACGGCTCCTTTTAATGCTTTATCTTTTGCAAATTCAGGATGTTTTAAGCAAAATTGAATCCAAGTAGGTTTTAATAATACCTCTTGAAGAATAGAACGAATACGATTTATAAAATACATAAATCTAATTTCTTCTCTTGCAATTGCATCTCCACCTGAACCCCAACTAACTTGTTGTTCACTCTCACTACTAAATCTACTATTTGGAACTTTTGTTTCAATAATAAATCTTTTCCAAAAATAATTTAACGCCTTTGTATCAGATAAGTCATAACCTTCTGGAGCAAATGATTCAATTTTAACTTCTCCGCCATCACCTTTAGATGGAAAAATATATTGTTTAGCAAATGAAAAGTTTGGAGTTCCATTGATTGATACTTCACCACTATGATAATCTATTGTAACATCTTCTTTCCACATTGCTCTTAATTCAGAAAGTCTTGTTCTTGCTTTAACTTCTGATTGAGTGCCAATTGGAACAATAATTCTCATTCTATATTGAGAGTTAATAACATTCCAAATAATACGGGTATTTTCCATTGTGCGAAGCATATTGAATGCTCTTACAAGTCTTTCAACATATGATAATCTTGAAATAAAATTTCCTCTTGCCCAAGAAATATAGATTAAGTTACCATCAAGTAATTCTCTTTGTTTCTCAGCATCGCCTCTAAATTGAATCCATACTCTAAAATCATTTTGTTCTTCATCTTTTCTCATTTCTGGTTCAAGAGTAACAGGATCTAATTCTTTAAATCCTAAAATATTCTTAGCATTTTCTGCGCCTTCACCATCATAGATTATTTCAAATGCAAGAAATCCGTCAATTAAGAATTTTTTAGCATAATGCCAGCCATCATGCCCTTGATTAAATCCAAATGCATAATATACTTTTTTAAATGATTCATTAAGGTCATCTACAATTTCTTTAGCTTTTTCAGCTTTAAGAACTGCTTTAAGATTTTTTGTATTGGGATATGCAAAGAAATTTGCATCATCTAAAATAATTGTTTCATCAGCTATAACTTCTATAACATGTTCAATTTCACCATTCATTGCAAAACGACGTAAAAAATCCCTCCGTGTAGCATATTCACGATCAAAAAATGCTATGAATTCTTTTTGGCCAATATCCATTCCTGAAGCCAATTGATGCTGTCCATAAAGACTATACATCGAATCTTCAGTCATTTCGGTAATCCCTATTGACTTGCTTTGCTTGATCACGTGATCATTGTGGCGCATCCCAATAAGGGACATATACCTGATATTCCTTTGTATGTTATCTAAGAATGATAAACTTCGGGTATCGAGATTTTTAACAGAAAAGCCGCTCATGAATTTTATATTTTATTTATATATTCCAATTTAAATTTGCAATTGTCACCATGCCATCTTTTAAAGCTTCCTGGTTCAAACTCTCTATTACAATATACACAATGTTTTTTAGGTACTTTTAATTGTCCTAAAGCTATTTTTAATCTTACTTCTTCTGGACGAGGGTTTCTTTTCTTGCCTTTTTGAGCTAAAGACATGTTTAATTTAGATTGTTCTGAACAAGGTCCTGTTTTTTTTCCAGTTTGAGTTTTAGTTATTTTCAATTTAGTTTCTTCTGTGTGAAATTTAACTCCACCGCCATGATTTAATTTTAATTTTAATTTTGTTTCATTAGAAATAGGCGGTCGTTTTTTTGCAGAAAGTTTCATTTTTAATTTAGTTTCTTCAGAAGCTTTTTTTCCAAGTTGTTTTTTTCTTATTTTTTCTTTTGTTTCTTCTGAACAACAACACATTATTCCTAATCCACCTGTTGGACTAATATTATATCCGCCTTCAGTTACTAAAGTTTTATATTTTTCAATATACTTTTTCTGCGCTAGAAAAGCTTCTTTTTTAGATGGAAAAAATTCAAGTATTTCACGCTTAAAATTATCTTGACCATATTTTTTAATAGCAAGAGTAAGTAAATCTCCACTTCCTACGTAATTAAATGTTTTATAACAATTTAAATCATTAGTACCATGATCTCCTACATATTGCTTTTCATTAACTAAATCTGTAGTCAGATAAACAAAATTAAATTTCTTCTCCATATAATATTATATATAGGCGCGTACGCAAAGATTTTATTATAATTAAAAATTTGTTAAAATAATAATGAATTTCCTTTAAAGCGTCAATTATTTGTATTATATTTACATCATAATTACTGATTATTCGATGAGTATTAATTTTTTAAAATATAAAAATTATGGATAAAAATAAAAAGAATAAAGAAGGAATCACAAATCTTATAACCTTTACGGGTGTTTGTTTGATAATAATAGGTATAGTAGCAGGACTAATTAATATTGACGATAATTGGTCAAAAGCATTCTTCTGTTGCTTAATAGGTACTGTTATGACATTTATAGGTAATTACATGACTAATGGTTACATTAAGTTTTTTAATTAAAAAAGTTTACTTTGAGCGATAATACATAGTGTGTATTTGTTTCATATTCATTTTTCTAAAAGCATCACGTGGTTCGTAAAAAGGTATATAAGCGAATTCTTCGAATTCTATCATTCTTAACTGTTTAACTTTTTTCATATCATATTTTCTATAGCCATAATTAAAATTCTCATGTTGTCTTTTACTAAAAGCTTTAATCATCTCTTGGCTTTTATACATTAATGATCTTTCAAGAAATCGCTTATTAATAGCTATTTGTCTATTCTCAGTTTTTTCTTCAACTCTTTCAAAAAACTCTTTATACACTGTATAATATTCTTTAAAGAATTTTAATCTTTCCATATTTGGAAGCATATTCATATTAATACCTGACATATGAGTTGGATTAGCTGATGTACAAAACATCAAAGGAGCATAATCAATAAATTGTTTTTTAGTTTTTAAATCTACTATTTCTAATAACTCTAGTGGTATATAATAAAATGTGTAAATCATCCCAGGAACTGGCCTACCAAAATTGAATTGATTTATAAGTGATTCTTGATTAGTGGAATTATATTCTATCATCTTGGCATCACCTTTTAGATTTAATACAAGATAATTATAATATAATCTTTCATATGCAATATCTTTAATATTGTTAATATGACTAAGCTGTTCATATAAAAATTCAGGTGATTCCATTTGATAAAAATCTTCCCATCTTTTTTTGTATTACATCTTCAGTAAAAACGTAAAATTTAGCACCACTTTTTTCTGCAAAAGCAGTCATTGCTTTCCATTTAGCTTCATTTATTAAATAATTTTTAGCCCTATTTACAAAAATTCGCTGTTCTTTAAGTGGAGCATTATTATTAGGAGGAACAGGCTTTTTAAGTTGTTCAGATGGCTTTATTTCAATAAACCATTTTTCAATATTATCATCAGATTTTTTAATTTCAAGCCAAAAATCAACGTTGTAATATTTTACTTCCCAGTTTACAGGATTGTTTGGATCTAATCTGTATTTTTTACATTCTTCTAATTTAGAAACTCTATCATAATAAGGGATTCTTATAGGCTCTGAACTCCAATGAATTATGGAAGGTGAAGAATCAGCCCAACGACAAAATGTTAATTCCCATGAACTTCGATATATTACAAGATTAGGATCACCGATATATTTTTCGGAGTGTTGAACTTTATAATATCCTTGATGTGTAGTTCCCTTTTTAAGGTTTCCTTCAGCAGTTAATTGTGGTCTTTGAGGTTTATGCCACAATTTATAGTTTCGGTTATAACTCATTTTTTCTTTTTCTATTTTTAGCAGCATCAGACATTTTTTTCTAGTTTCTAAAGAAAAACACACAGGTTTATTTAAATTCCATGCAGATTTTCCTTTTCTAGATTTACTTATTTTTTCTTTTGTTTCACCTGATTTTGTTCTTCCTAAATTTTTATTTTTATTTCCTTGTTTATAATTTTGCTTAGCTTCATCTGTATGTTTTCGTCCTATTTATGAGATTTATTTTATATATTCCCAAACAGCATTTCCGCAATCATAAATACGAAGAGCTTTAACATCTTCATCCATTATTTGAAATTCTGTTTTATTTGGGTCATAACCTTTTTTGATTAATTCACTTTTTCTATAAGTATATCTATGAAATCTGTGATTATCTATTAAATACCAATAATTAGGTTTAGTATATCCTCTTAATTTAAATCCAGCATATTTATATACTTCTCCTTCTCCCCAACTTAAATCTGCATATGAAATATAGTTTCCGGGATACTTATTTAAAACGTGATTAAATAATTTTGAAAATCCACCAATAATATTATATTCTAATTTAGAACAAATACGTAATAACTCATAAGAATTTTTATTTCCTAAAATTTTTCTTTTTGATAAACTAATAACATAAAGCAATTCATTATCGTAAAAAAGCCCAGCATTATAAAAACACGATTTATTAAAGCCCTGGATATGATTAACATTTAAAAATTCTTTAACTATATTAGTATCTATAGTTTTAATTTTACATTTTCTAGCTCCAATTTTTATTTTTGTTATTCCTAATAAATTTTTTATTTTATCGTAAATGATTTCTCTTTTATCATACCACAAATCTTCCCAAATATGAATAACTTTATATCCAGCCTTTTTAAATTCATTAGATTTGATTTGATGATAATTTTTTCCTTTATATATATCGCTATGCCAATATATGCCATTAAATTCAAACACAAGTTTTTTGTTTTCTATTAAAATATCTGCTTCAAATTTTGGTATTATTGTTTTTACATTTTGCTTACATTGTTCATATTTAGATATAAAATTAAATAATTCATATTCTTGTGATGATTGAAAATAGTTAATTGGAGGATTACAAGTTGTACAAAGTGTATTTTTATGTTTTAATCTTGAATTTAATAATAACGTTGATATTTGATATTCATGATCATTTTTGCATCTGCATGTTAACATCGAAAAATCATCATATAATAAAATTTCATCAGTTATTCTTGCTTGTATTTTTTCTCTTATTTTAAATTTTCGTCTTTCTTTAAATAACGGGTAATGGTTTGGATCACAACCATATTTTTTTAAATTAGTTTGTTTTCTTTTTTCTATAGATCTATTTTTATTTTTTTCATCTGCAAAAAATAAAAATGAACCTTGTTTAGCACGTTCATATGTATTTTCATTTATTTCAAAAGGATTTGATACACCATATTTTATATTTAAAGTATTTTTAGCTTTATTTATGGCTCTAGTTGTTAACGTTTTATATTCTCCTGTTTTTTTAAAATTAGTTTGTTTTCTTTTTTCTATAATATTAATTTTATCTTTTTTGTATGCATCTGAAATTTTTTCACTTAATTTAATTCTTAATTCTTTATTTTTAAATACTTCAATATTTGAATTTTTGATTTTATTTTTAATCTCTATATTTGAGGAAGGGTGTTCAACTCCATATTTTTTTAAGGATGTTTTTTTTCTTTTTTCTTTTGCTTTTTTAGAACCTAGTGGAGAAATAGACCCATTTTTATTAAATAATGTTTGTTGAGTTTTATTAATAATAAATGCTATATCTTGTTTTTTACATCTATTTGAACAATATAAGGATCGTAAACCAATAATTTTATTACAGATTTTACATGTATTTTGAATAATATTATTATTCAAATAATAACAAATAGCATCATTAAAATTTATAGGTTTTAAATTATTTTTTTGAATATGTAGTTCTACTTCTTCAAGAATATTGGGTGCTACATTTATATATTGCTATTAGCAAATAGTTTTTTAATAATTAAAGTTAGATATTGTAAATTTTATTATTAGATATAGATATTCTTTTTGATTTTGGACAATTGCCATAAATTTTACGCCAACCTTTTGCAAAACCATTTTTAATAATTTGCGTAAAATATGCAAATGCATTTTGTGATTTTATAGGGTCATAACCTCTCCAATATAAATAACAATCCATAACTGCAAAAGAAATACAGTCCTCTCTATCTTCAGAATAAACGTAAGTTAATTTTGTTGAAAATTTTTTTGCCATCAATTGAAACATTTCTAAAGCTTCTGGTGTCAATTTATCTGTTGATTTAGATTTGATTATTTCATTTCGAAGGTCACCATTTTTTACATAATGAGTTTTCATTTAAAAATTAATTAATTTTTATTTTTTATACATGAAAATATAACAAGTTTTATATTATTCACATATTTGATAAATATTTATTTTATTTTTCAATGGGTACTATTTGAATATTATATTCTATACCAGATTCGACATTATCAAAAGGTATTAATTGAAATTCTAAGCCATTCATATATTTAATGAATTCATCTTTTGTTAATGATTTATCATTAGATAAATATTTAACATACGAGTTACGCATAGCATTTTGACTTGTTAATATAGCATTTTGAGTTGATAATATTTCTTTTTTTTGTTCCTTTATATCTTTAACAACAACAAACAAAGAATCAATTATTATTTTTTGTTTTAATTGTTCAACTTTTAGATCTTTAACGTCATCTTTGATGTTTATATTTTCAAACGTTTTTCTTTCAGCTTTTACTCCTAAAGTCCAAACAAAAGATCCAATGGCTACAACAGTCATGAAATAACCCCAATATAGTTTTATAAATTCTAAAAATTTTCTCATATTAATTTTTATATTTTGTAGTTATAATGTTTAATAAATTACCAGCTTCATCTTTAACTGAATTAAATTTTAAAATATGTTGATAATCATTATGAGCTTGAAAAGTGTCTTCTCTATCATCTATATAATTGATTACTATATGATCGTTTACATCATATTTTTGAAGCATTTTAATTAATCTTCCAACAGTAATAGTATCTTTATATAATTCATCTGTAAAAGGCTTAATGAATTTTTCATCCATTTTCGCTATTTTCATTAGTTTTATAGCAGCTTTTACTTTTTTAATATGTGGTGAATGTAAATATTCTTTTTCAGTTTCTGGTCTTTTCCATCTTTCTCTTTCTTCTTTTGTTTTTGGAGATACATATGAAGGATTTTTATGATTAGTTTGTGGTAATTGACTTATATCATAATTAGTAAAAGCCATTTTAATTATCTCAGTACCTTCTCCAGGATTTTTAGAAATTAATCCCCAATTAGTTATATAATTCTCTAATAAATCTTCAGCTATATCATTTGCAGTACAAAATTTGTATTTAAGAAAAAGCGCTACTGTTCTAGGATGATTATAATATATAGACCATAATAAAGCTTTATATAAATGCTCTCTATTTCTAAAAGAATGCCACTTTTCTTTTGATACTGGACTTATAGTTGGTAATAGTTTTGCTGACCACTTATCTATATTGAGATTATTTGTAGCTGCATCTTCAAGAATTTTTTCTGCATTTTCAGGATCTTGTTTAATAAGATAATTTAAGCCTTCTTCAAAATCATTTTTTAAAAATGTAGGAATTATTTGTCTATATTCTTGGCTATAATTATCTTCGATTTTTCCACTTTTTAAAGCAATAAGTATATATTTTGGATTATTACTTTTAACACCATGTTTTAGTAATTGATCTGGCTCAAAATTACCAGCCTCAACAGCTTTATCTATCTCATCATTTGATTTAGGCGCAAGATGTTTAATCGCCTCATTGAGATTTTCAGCGACTATTTTCATTTTTTATTCTGATAATGTTTGGATAGAGCTTTTTGGATAAGACTGTAATTCTTGAATATTACCATTTTCTCTAATAACTCTTACAGAATCAGCATCACCAATTGTATGTTCAAAATCACTAATATTTACAAGAATATCTTCTAACAATGTTCCATCATCTTCGTTTATAATAAAACCTGGAACATAGTTATCTGGATTTGCAAAGGCATTAATATCTTCAAATAATCTTATTTGAGACTTGTTCATGAATGCTGAATTACCTTCTACCATAACTTTAATAGGTTGTTCCAGAGAAGCATTAGCCCATTCACTATATTTAACATAACACTCTGTAAGTTTTACCGGAATATTTCCCATATAAATACCACACCTAACTAATTGTTCAAATAACAGTTTTTGAGTTTTATCATCAAATTTCATATGAGGCTCAGTAGTAATATCAGGAGATTTTTTATTTTCTTTGACCTTTTTTGGATCTACATATTTTGTATCTCCTTGAATTTGCACTATTATTTTACCGTCAATTTGCCCAATAACAAATCCTTTTTCCCCATCAATTCTTACGGTATCACCAATTTGACATTCATCTAAATAATTATCTTCTTGTAGACTTTCATTTAATTCTAGATCTTTATCAATTTTTGTTATCATATTCTTATTGTTTTTTTACTTTTTTAAGAACTAATCTAGTTTTTGTTTTTGGTTTTCCTGGTTCTTTTGTTTTTGCATCTCCTGGTTCTGATACAGGTTCTGATAAATCATTTGGATTTTTGTCTTTCTTAAAATTAGTACGTTCTAAATCACGAGTAGGAGGTTCTACACCTTCTTCTTTTCTCTTTTCTTCTTCAGGATTTACTTCTTCAGGTTGTTGTTCTAATTCGGCATCTTTTTCTCCATTAGCGCTTAAGTTAAGTTCATCCTTACCTTCTTTTGGTTTTTCTTCAACATTTCCTAATTCACCGGGTTTTTCTTCATTTTCTTCTCCATCTTCACTCTCAATATCCTTTTCAGCATCCATTACATCAGCTTTAGCTTCAATTTCATCAGCTCCTAAGTTAACTTCATCATCTTCAATAGATGGTGCATCACTCAATAATTCTGCTTGATCATCGTCGAATGTCACGGCAGATGAAGGACTTTCAGCTGAAGGTAAATTAGACATACCTACTTCAGTTCCAAATGCATCACCCTCAGCTCCTGATTGACCTTCACCACCCTGTTCACCTTTTGATGATAAAGCTCCAGTAGGAATAACTACAGTATGAGTTTTATTAGATTGATCATCTTGAACTGTAATAATTAAATTTTCAGAAACATTAGTATATTGCTCAACTTCATTAAGATAGTTTTTATAATCATTTTTAACTTCATCTAATTCTTCAATAAGAGCGTTAATAACGGTTTGAACTACACTACCATTTTTTTCTGAAAAATCTTCAATTTTTCTTTCTAATATATTAATATATTCTAAATATTCTTGTTTTGCTATATTTATTTCAGATAAGATTTTTTCTTTATTTGGAAGAATTTCTTCAAACGTTTTAGAAACATCAAATCTCATATGTTCCATCATAATTTTTTCAGCCTGAATAGGATTTATTTGACGATAAAATGTAGATTTATTATTTATAGGATCAAATGTTGTAATATAAATATTATCTCTTAATTTAAATACATCTGCTGCATAATTTTCATTTTCTTTAAGATAAACTCTTTTAACAAAATCTAATTCAGCTATTTCATTAAAATTTTCTCTTAATATATTAACAATATTAAAAAATTCAGTATTTCCACCCCACATAGCAGTTTGTGCAGATTCATTAATTTGCTGTTGAGTAAAAATACCACTATTGATATATGTTTCTGTTTCATTTAAAACAGCATTGTCATTACCAACATATACTTTAATATCTTTTTTAGATATTTCAATATTAGGATAATTGATTATTTCACAAAGATTTTTAAAATTTTCATCTATTTTTTTAATTTCATCTTTTTTAATTTTATTGATATAATTAGCTTTTTTAATATAATATGTTCCTTTAACATTAAACATCACTTCATTTTCACCTAAATACATAATAGGAGAGAAAAGTCTATCTTCAATATCACATTCTGCATTGGCATATTCTAATTGAAGTTCAGTAGCGTCTAATACAAGTAAATTAAGAATGTCTCTAACAAAAGGATCATAACTGAATTTAACTAAAGATTCTTTTAACATGCTTTTAGTTTGCATAGTTTTATTAGTTAAATAAGCTTCAACTAAATCTTCAATAAATGGAAGTAAATAATTACTTCTTGTAGATTTCATTATCTCGAGAATTTTAGTTATTTCAATATCATTCTTATAGTTTTTTACTCTATTTGTAACAGCTTCTAATTCAGTATTAACAGCTGATAAATAATTAAAATTTGACATCGCAGAAACAAAACTTTCATAAAGTAATATCTCTGGAGTGTTATCTAATTTTTCTCTAAAATCTTCTAATATTAAAGCAAGAGTATCATGATATTTAGCTTCTTTTTCAATTAACGTATTAACAGCTTTTCTTACTCCTAAATATTTTAATACATAAAGACGCTTTTGATTTGATAGCCATTCGTTAATTACTTTATCTTCAGGATATTTTGCTAATTCCTCAAATAAATTTTCTAGTGCGACACGTTCTATTTCCACACGAACGTCTGATGTTACTCCATTATAAATAGCAGAAGAAATAACACTAATGGTTGTTTCACACAATGTCTGTACACTTGCTATTTGAGTTTTAGATTTTAAATTTGATAATTTTTCTAACATGATTGAAAATTATTTTGTTTTTTATAATTTAATTTAGAGATATTATTTTTATTATATATTTATTAATATTAGATTTTTTTATCCTTTTTATATAATTCTGATACATCTTACTACATCAAATACATCATTATTCACAGAATTTGCTATATGTATATCTATTAATTTATAATCTACTGTCCCAGGAAAGAAAACCGACCCATCTAAAGTAACCGGGTTATTTATATCTATTTTATATCCCTTGAGATTGATTTTTATTGATGAGTCTCCTGAATATGTAATAATATCATCATCATCTATCATTTCTAAAACAATATTTATTGATGTATCAGCTTGTGGCGCAATAAAATAACCTTCATCTATTATATTAAAAGAATTAGGAGTAATTAAACGAGTATATATATCAGGTAATATTCTTACAATAGGTTGTCTTAAAATAGAAGTACTAGAATCTTCTGACCATATAATAGTTGGATGTTGATATGCTGTAAAAGTTTCTGGAATATTCCAAACATAATACTCATTATTAGGAACTCCTAATTCAATTACATTAGTAATATTGGTTCCAGTATTTAACCAATATGCATTTATTTTATTAATTATTGCATTTTCATGTGTATAATCCCACTCTATCATTAATGGAGATCCTTTTGGAACAACTAAAGGACTAGCTTCAATACCATCAGTAGGCGTGGTTATATGAATAATTCCATCATTTTTTTGAGCTGGTCTATCAATAATACGATATCCAAGACCGCTCATGTTATTGTTAGCATTAGTTTCAGTGGTAGGATCAAATACAGGTTGATAAGTTTCAACTTGTAATGTAAAATTTATTTTTACTCTTGTAGTATTTTGAGTTTCAAATGAATATTGAATATTTTTTGTTAATGTAATATCTTCAGGAAAACCTACAGTACAGCCAACTCTCATTCCTTTGAAATAAACATAAAAAGTAACTGTTTTATAGAATACTTCACGAATTGCTTGTTCAACTTTTAATCCTGTTATCTGCGTATCTAACCAAAGTTCACAATCAATATTCATATTCAATGGAATAGAATAAAGAAAAGAACGATATGTTTGTAGTTGTCCATTAATGTCTTTAAGATAAAGACCTTGAATATATCTTGATGTAATACGTTGAGCATCAATAACAGAGCCCACATAAGTTATAACACCTCTTGGAAAGAAATCAAAGTTACCATCAGCTGGTCTTGGGGCTTCGCAGTCTCCATAATGAGTAAAGAAATCTTGCATAAATCTTTCATCACCTGACATATTATAATACCAAGGAACTGTGATAGTTTCTATTTGATCAGTACTCCAAACTTGTTCATAAGTAATCTTATTATTGAGAATATTAAGTAATCCCGCGATTACGCTCCTACTTAAGATAGACTCGTTATTATAACGCTGATATAAAGCCATTTAATTTATTATAATTTTTATTTATAACTACAATATATTTAAAACCATTAACGATAGTAGTTTTCTTTTTTATTTTTATATTTTCGTCTAGTTTTAAAGTCCAAGAACTTTTTATTTCAATTATAAGATTTAAAGATGGAATATAAAAATCAGGATGATAAACTTTATTCTTTCCATTAATTATATATTTTATTGATGGCCCACGTTTAATATCGGAGTATTTACTAAAATATTTTTCTAAAAAATCTAATTCATATGAACCTTGATACCAAATATTTGTATCTCTAAATTTATGAATTTCTAATTTAGTTTTTTGTCCTTTTTCATATATTTCTTTATTTTGAGCAGGATTTTCCACTCCATATTTTTCTAAACAGGTTTGTTTAGTTTTTTCTTGTATTTTTTTAGATTGTAAAGGATATTCAACTCCATATTTTTTTAACATAGTTTGTTTTCCTTTTTCAATATTATGATAATTTTCATCACCATATTTTTGTAATTTTGTTTGTTTATTTTTTAATTGATTATTATAATTTTCATCATCATATTTTTCTTTTTTTGTCATTTTTATTTGGTCTATAACATCTTCTCTTTGCCAATTATATTCAACACCATATTTTTCTAGCCTGTTTTGTTTTGTTTTTTCATGAATTTCTTTTCTTTCCCATTGATTTTTTACACCATAGATTTGTATTAATGATATTGATCGAATATTATAAGCATTTAAATCTATATGTTTTCTACAACATCCTAATTTATATCCATAATTAAAATTTAAAAATTCTGTTTTTTGACCACAAATTTTACATATTCCTTCATCGTCTTCTTTTAGCCACTTATCATAATATTGTTTAAAATTGTGTATTTTGTTTACATGATAACTTAAAGTTTTTTTATATACAAATGTTTTTTTACATTCTTCACATACAAATAAACCTTCAATATTTTTTCTAAATTCGTTCATTATCCTACATATGAATTTATTTTATCACTCATGACATTGAATAATTCACTGGTAGACTTAATCATTCCACTAGTGTATTCAGGAATAATTACTTCGCTAAATAATGCAGCTTTATTTTCATCAGAAATTTTTACACTTTCTGCATCTATGTATGCTTGAAAATCATTTCTTAAAGTATCTTCTGAATATTGACCTTCTTGCTCATATAATTTTTCACGAACTAATTTCATAATATATTTTTTTATTTTAACTAAAAAACTTAATAAGCTCTTGTATCATTTTATCATCTAATAGTCCTTTATAATTAAACCTACCGTCACCACTCCAATTACCTTCTAATTGATTATAATCATCTGGCATTAAACAAGTATCTTTCCATCCAGGTTTTCCTACTGTACCAGTTTTATCAACAGCAATAAATGTATACCCACTATCTGATTCTACGCTTGTATCAAATCCTAATTTATGCAATTTTGACATAAACACTCTAGCATAATCTAATATATCATCTTCACGTTCTTCATTTGTTCTATCTTCATCATCTTCATCTTCATCATGCCAATCATCGTCATCATTACTACTTTGATTAGCATTTTCTCCTGCAGAGTATATATCAGTTCCAATTTCATGTACCATTTCTATTACTGAATCTGCAATGAAATCTACATTCCATACATCATATGTTTGCGATCTACTGGCATCTTCATCTATATCGCCATTTTTACTAGAAAGATTTCCTTCACCTTTTATAGTTTTATTTTTTAAATTAACATTAACAGTTATTTCAACCCATGGATGTCTTTCTTCATTATCTTCCCAATCAACATTATATTCTTGTTTCACAAATACTTCTCCATCTCCTCCATCATCATATTCAACATCAACATTATAATTTTGGCCGTATCCTTGTAGTCCATCTTCAATAAGTTTACATAATCTGTCTAATGATTGTAATTCATCCCATTTAGCTTGTTGTTTAGAAGATAATTTTTTTCCCGGCATATGTTTAATACCTTCATTGACAAATTTTGCTCTCATTATATTGAATTTATTTTATTTATTCATTAACTATTTTTAGTCTTTGGATAAATTCAACTGGGAAAGCTTTTCTATTATTATGAATTAAATCAGCAAGAGCAGCATCTAGAATATATGTTACAGCCCAATCAGTTTCAGACCTTACAGATCTTCCTGTTCCTTGTAATATGTTGATAATCGCACGCCATCGATACCAATCGCCGTCTATTTTTAGTTTAGTTGCTACAAATTTATCACTTAAAGATAAATAAGGAACTTTAGCAAATATTTGAAATCTACTCCATTCATCTTTTAAGTCTAATCCCTCTAATAAAGATGGTCCCATAAGTATTTTAGATTTATCTCTTTTTAATTGTTCTAATACTTCTCTTTTTTCTATAGTTCCATTATATGGAAGTATTCTTTTATGGCTTTGTTTAGAAATATTTGCATATATTTTTTCAGCTAAATTGTAAGATGCTGTATGAATAATTCCATTTTCATGTTTATGATCATTTAGTATTTTATCAATAGTTTCATACATCCAAGGAAGATTAGCTTCTATTTGACCATACGTCATTCTTCTTTTATTGTAAAAATAAATTGGAGACTTTGTAAAATCAAAATTAGAATCCATCTTGATATATTTTGCATTCTTTAGTGCTATACTTTTCATGTATTTAGAGGGATCTGCAAATGTCGCAGACATTAGCACTGTAAACCCTGTCCAATTATGAAAGTATTTATGCATCATATAAGATTCTTCTAAACAATTAAATGTAAGTTCTTCTTCTCCTGTTGGATTTTTTACTATATTTCTCGTAGAAGTAGAATTTATAATTTCATTGAAATCTTCTATTTTACAATGTAAATCTTTTAACCAATCACAAAGTCTTAATGCTTCTCTCCATTCTCTTGGAGGATCATCGTGTGGATAATCTTCTTTAACTCTATTTTTAAGTTTATCCCAAGAAGCTCTATACATTTCAAAAGTTTCTTCAATATGCATTAAAATTTCAAGTAAATCATCTTGATTTTCAGTTTTATATAATTGTGCTATATAATTTTTAGCATCATAATAATCTTTTTTATGATCACGAACTTTGTAAGTATCAAAGAAATCTGTAAGTTTTTCTAATTTTTCTAATGCCTTTTTATCAAATCTTGGTGAATAATGATTTTGAACAATATCTAAAATTTTATGGCCTTCATCACATATAGTAAAATCTCTTGGTTCAAATAATGGATATTCTATATGTTGATTCACATAGTTCATCATTATTAACCAATAAGCATAATTTAAAAGAGCTGTTGGTGATTCCGAAGCTTTATCTCTTGCTACAAAATAAGGGCATTGACCATAACAAGACATTCTTTTTGGAGCTTTATTTCTAACACGGCAAGTTCCTAAAGAATGTTTTTCCATATTATCAATACAAAGATAATTGTCAACACCTTTTACAGATCCCCAAGTTATATTGAAGTTTTTAAAATCTTTTTCATATTGTTCTTGAAGTGAAATATCAGAAGCAAGAATAAATCCCTTTTTATCATTTTGATTCAATATATATGATACAGCCATAGCAATTAAAGATTTTCCAGATCCAACTGGAGCATCTAAAATTACAGTTTTAACACCATTTCTTTGTGCTTCTATGATTTCTATTATGGTTTCTTTTTGTCCTTTTCGCCATGAGAAAATTTCAGGAAGGAAAGTTGTTTGAAATTCTTGAAGTTGGTTTTCAATTACTTGTCTTAGTTCATCAGGTGATTTTGGCGATAGATGTTTTATCATAAATTTCTTTATATTTCTATAAAGAAAAAAGGCTTAAGTTTTAATTGTTAAGCCTTTATTAAAAAGAATCCCCTGGATCATAATCCATCCAGCATTCTATAATTTCTATAGCTTCTTCTATTGTACTTACTTCTTCAGAATCTGATTGAGGATGTTGCCCATCTTCATACTGTGCTTCAAAAGGTAAATCATTATCCGGGTTAAGTCCTATTCCATAATAATTTCCTTTATGCGATATTCCAGCTGTAAAATATTCTGGATCATCATTATTAATAGTTAATCTTTTTTTATGCTGTTTTGCAAAATTTTTCATAGCAATAGTAATAGCAGCTATTCTTTCTTTAAGTGGACCTCTATTTTTTTCTAATTCTTCTTCAGATCTTGGAGGCATATGCTTTATTGCCTCATTTACAAGTTTTGCTCTCATTTAAAAATAAAATTATAGTTTTTGTTTGCTACATCTTTTAATTTTTGTGTCAATTCTGGTGTTAAATCTTCTTGTAATTTTCCGGCGTATTCTGCCATTTCTTCCCAACAATCTTCTCTTTTTCCATTATCATCTCTTACAGCAGGACTATCAAAATATTCATAATCATCTTTTGTATTAAATAATTGTTCTAAATTCCAAAAAAATCTATCTTCGCTATTTATACCTAATTGATGAAATAAATATCGCCAATTTTTATGAGCTGTATGATGCCAATTATACGCAACAGTCATAAAACCATTATCTAAAATAGATTGTGCTACTCCTGCTAAATAATCTATTTTAATTTGTCTTATTTCTTCAGGCGTTTTAGGAGATAAATGCTTTATAGCCATTATTTTTCATGATAAATTTTCTTAAAATCTTCAGGAGATAATGATGAAGTCATTCCTATATTTGGCCCATTTATTATTTTAACCGTTAAATATACCGGATATCTCTTATCAGTTATACTTTCTTTAACATTTATTATTCTTGCTTCATTTTTTCCATCAAAATATGATTTAGAAATATCTATATCATATCCAAGGTTTTTAAGTTTACGTTGCAATTTAAATTGTTGAATATAACTTGTTAAACTTTCATTTACTAAATTAGTCATAACCAATAAATTATATTATATCTTTTACATATATTTTTTGTAGTTTTGGATTACCTTTTATTTTGAATAAAAATAAATCGCCATCTTGTAATTCTGCCATTGGAATGCCTATAATATTTTCATCTGGATTTTGTTTAACTGAAAACTTGAATGGTTCTCTATCTGGCTCAACTTTCAATAATTCATTTTTTAATTGAAGTTTTATTTGTTCTTCTCCATCTTCATCACGAATAATATCGTTTTCGTCATCCATGTCTGATACGTCTATTTTATCAAAAATTTCAGTATCTATTTCATCAGGATTTATTTCATCTTCTATATCAACATCTTCTATTTTTGGAATATCTTCATCTTCTAATAAATAAATATCTCTCATTTTTTCTAATTCATTATCTCGCATTGAGAAATCTTTTAAAGATTCTTCTACTAAAATAAGTTTTTTACTCATAATCTTGTTTATTTTATTTATCTTTGACAAATATAATATTTTTTCTTTATATTGTATACTTTTTATAATAATGTTTGTGCATGTTCTATTTGATGTATAAAATCATCAATATCAGAAAATGAGTTAAAATATCTCCACTTCCACTTCTTTGAAAGAGGATAATATGTTTGTGTTACACTTATTTTAAGTTTATCATCTTTTTCTTTCCACACATAAAACTTTGCATTTTTATTTAATAGATCAAAATTAAATCTATCATTTTCTAGATATGAAATATCATTAAATTTTCTAGTTTCAATGATATACTCTCTTGCTTGTTTAAGTGTATTTTGATTATACTCATCTATTTCATCTGAAAGTCTGGGACTCAAATGTTTTATTGATTCTGTGTATAATTGTGGATAAAATTTTTCATCATCATATTCTTCTGACTCAGTATGCATTTTTTCTACAATAATAAGGATATCTTTTTTAAATTTTTCGTATTCAGTTTCTACAACATCTCCTAATAGATAATCTAATTGATAGTCTAATCTATCTCCCATTTCTTTTCTATTTACAGTAAATGTTCCTTCATCGTGGCCTATTTCTGCGCTATCTTTATATTTTGCATCAAATGTATAATCTGCTTTATTAAATCCACTTCTTACGCTTCGCGCAGATGTATGAAATAAAACAATATTTATTGTAAGCACAACAGGTTCTTCGTCTTCTATATTTGGAAGATCTTCTACTTCATCTGATAAATAAATGTTTTGAGAAAGTGTAATCTCATAATTAGTTTCAGAATTTATTTTGTAATTTACTTTAAACGCAGCTTCTCTAAGAGGATCAAATACTCTTTTTATTTTTTCGATAATATATGCAGGAAAATGTTCTTTATATTCACTTCCAAATTCTTGCGCTAAATATTCTTGATCTACTAAATGTCCTTCTTTATCATAAATTTCATCTTGTAACCAACCAATATAATATCGTTCTGCGAATTGAAGTTTAGATAATGAGTTTCTTCCTTTTAAAGCTTCTCTTATTTCAGATTTTTTGGTTTTTAAAGATTTGTAAATTCCTGCTACTCGTTGTTCAAAAGTATCATGCGGTGATTTTCTATATACATCATTTAAATATTGTATACATTTCAATATGTCAGCTTTTTCTTTTATTCCTTGTATTATTAAATTGATTTTTCTATAGTTACATCCTTCTCTTACTTTATCTTCAGAAGAAAGTTTTTCATAATATTGTTGTAATTCATCATCAGATTTTGGAGAAAGATGTTTTATTGCTTCATTTATTTTCTTTTTCTTTATGTGATCTTTCAACACCTTCACCATTTCAACATGATCATTTCCACTTGCCCATTGTAAAGCATAATCATCTCTTGCGTGCACATCTGCACCAGCAACAAGCAACACCTTCACCATTTCAACATGCCCATTTTGGCTTGCCCATCGTAAAGCTAAATCATCTCTTGCGTGCACATCTGTACCAGCAGCAAGCAACAC
>Ga0315284_10000827_pt1 | contig 42339 bp, 26 predicted proteins | sample YL17G09_16_MG_FD_203696 | JGI IMG/M metagenome (GOLD analysis project Ga0315284, IMG submission 203696) | Sediment microbial communities from Yellowstone Lake, YNP, Wyoming, USA - YL17G09_16 | ecosystem: Environmental > Aquatic > Freshwater > Lake > Sediment | place: USA: Wyoming | collected...
AAAATAGAAGATTTAGAAGCCGTCAACTACGATCTTTTTGACATCGTTTCTATTAATGGAATCGATATCTTGGACACGCCTTACGAAAAGCGATTAGATTTATTGGAAATTCTTTTTCCAAGGAGTAAGGTGGATCGTAAAGCAAAAACGATCGAACATAGAAAACAAGTAGCGCCCGGAGATGTTATTAAATTGTACGGTAGATGGGTAGAAACAGAGAAACAAGAAGGAATAATAATCCATACCAAATTCAATATGATGTATAAAGTCAAGAGCGTTTTTGAAATTGACGCTGTGATCATTGGATACGTGGAGATGCTTGAAGAGCAGACCTTACAAGGCGAACGAGCCATTAGTAGCATGTTACTCGCGTTGATGCGCCCAGACGGTACGTTTCAAGAATTATGTCGAATGGGGGGCGGATTAACGTACGAGCAGAGAGTTGATTTATACAAACTGCTTAAAGACGATGTAGTTGAATCGGCGTTTAAAGCGTCTAAGGGCGATGGTCGCGCTTACCTTTTTATAAAACCAAAGTATATCGTTCAAATTAAATATATGGATGTCGTGACCGAAGATGCGTTAGGAGAATCAATTCGGCGGACGGCGTTAAAATTTGAAAATAATCAGTGGACGCCAATAGGAAACGTACCATTCGTTTCGGTCATCTCCCCCCGATACGACGTCATGCGATCTGTGATAGATAAGGAAATTTATCGTTCGTTAGAACACGTAAATCCAAAAGAAGTGAAATACGAAGATTTGAAAGTTGATCAAATCACGGATTTAATCCCCATCGACGCTCCCGAATCTGTCGAAGTATTGGAGAATTTACCTAAATCCAAAATCTTATTCAAAGTGGTATTTAAGGGAAAATGGGGCGGAGTATTGTCTGCCTATAAAGTTATACTATGGGCTACTAATAAAAGTGCCTTTAATCGCGCCTATCCTAATTTTATCGTATATAACGCATCGTACAGCTACACCCGGGCTCAGCCGTTAGAGCAAGAAATACATCCCTTTAATACGCTCGAAAAAGCCATTTTTCACTTGAATTGGATATTCGTTAGACCAGATAATCCGGGCGATGGCTTTATAGATAAAACGGGAACAAAATTAAAGGGTTCTATCGTAGCGGAACCGTATAAAATAGAAATAGACGAGAATTACAAAACGAAAATAGTGAAAAGTCTTACTCCCTTAGTGAGAGACCTACTATTCGAACAAAAGGCGCTTGAAAGTATATTAGGAGAAATTTTAGACTTTGATTCGAATAAGAAAGAAGCGACAGCTGAGAAGCAAAAAGCAGAAAAGTTAAAAACGCCAAAGAAAAAGTTAACAACGACAAAGAAGGTGCCTGAGAAAAACAAGGAAGAAAAGCTTTTAGAAGAGATTTTAGATTTGGATTCAAATAAGAAAGAAGAAACGGCTGAGGAACAAAAAGTAGAGATATCAAAAACGCCAACAACGGGAAAGAAGAAACCGGAGAAAGACAAGGAAAAGAAAGCCGGTAAAAAGGATATATTAGACGAAATATTAGATATGAATTTAGACGATATAGATTTCGATAAAAAATAAAAAATTACCCTATTTTTTCCAAAACATCCGTTAGAACTTTTGGAATGTCCATAATGTGAAGTATATAAACGATTTCGCCTTTCGTTGCGTCTAAAATCCATTTCGCACATTTTGAATCGTAAGAACGAGTGTTCACCCCTAAGATAAATTTGACTTTTTGATTAACGTAAGAATCTAAATCTTTTTTGATTTGTTGTTCACCTTCGCTAAATGCGCAATCCGTTAACAAGAAGCAGATTTTGAGTTCAGTAATAGTATCTTCCAACTGGCGTGCTCCCCATTGAAGCGCAGCTTGTACTTGCGTTCCACCTGTAGCCTGAAGATCCATTAATTCGTCCGCAATTTCTTCTAAGTCTTTTTCGTCTCCAAATTCTTTTACTACGTGGGTATTAGATTCAAAAAAGCAAATGGCCACTTCTTCTGCACGCAAGGTTCCTATCAATACCATAACTGCTATGGAACACGCTGCGAGTTTATCGCCGGTCATAGAGCCAGATATGTCAAGTAAAAAGCAAATTGACACTCTTCCTTTTTCTGTCTCAGATACCATGAGATCTTCAGCATTTAGCATGTTTAACGATTTTCCTTGCATAACGATGTTTTCTATCGACGCTTCCACATCAATCAAATCCATGTCGTCCCCGTCCATAAAAATTCTCAGCTTGTTAGTAGGCATCAATCCTTTTTCTCCGCTTCCCCTTTGATTGGAAATAATACTAAGAGCAATCTTAATTAAAGCGTCTTTTGCTAATTGCCTTACGAAATCTTTAATCCTTGTTGGAATATCGTGTCTATGCGCGAACCATTGCAACAACAAATTTTCTCCAGGTCCAGCTGACAACGATTCTCCCAAAGATTTCTCTGCGTCTGATCCAAAGGGCTCCGCTGCTTTAAACGCCATCGCTAAATTAAAATGCCCTAACGCGCCCAACGCTTGATAATTATCGTTTTGTAAAGCAGCTTCCATTAAATCGTTCATTTGAGATTGGATAATACGTTCGATTTTATTTAGAATCGTTTGGTACCTCAAAAAATTACCAATACGTTTTTCGAACATAATTTTTAAAAGATCGTAATTTCCTCCAAATAATTCCAAGATGTTCTCTTCCGGGACGCCTTTTGATAATCCTAGGTTTATTACTTCTTTCTCGTCCATAGGTACTTGATGGTTTAGAAGATTTCGCAATAAAGCCTCGAATTGTTCGGCGGAATTGGCTAGTTGAAGCGATTGCCTCCCCGCTATCGTGGCATTGTCTTGAAACGCTTGTATACACGACGAAAATCCCGCTTCAGTAGATAATTGCATTAGTTCCGCAGCTAAATTGTTCGTGTTAAAAGCCGCTTGGCCGTTTCCCGTTTGCATTTGTTTTAAGGCGTTTGAAACGCAATTATCCAGCGCGTTTTTCCAGTCTTGGTGATCGCACCTTGTTTGGAACAGCTCGGGTAGGGTTGGATTGGATTGCGCTTGATTCCATTGATTGAACAATTGACTCGTAAGATCCGCGTCAAATAAATTATCCATTAAACGGGCGACATTAAACATCGAACCAAGGTCTCGCTCTAAGCTGTTTTCAAAGATCTTTTCCTTATCAAATTCTGGAACTTGATTTAATACCTTAGCTATTTCTAATATGTCCATCAAATCGTTTGATTTGTCCACTAATTGTTTGGCTAAATCCGCCGCTATTTCGGGATCCATACCAAGCGTTTTAAGATAATTTACAGTCCGCGCTGCCGTGCCCACCTCCTCCTCGTTCATGATTTGTTCCAAAGACGACTGAAAATCGGGATCTTCTATGCAAAATTGAGCGGCTGCTTTTATCCAAGGAACGTTTGACTGAGAAAGAACGTCTTGTCCCCATTGAAGCTTGCTTGCCGCGGCAATGTCTTGAGGTTGTAAAGAATTTATATCGCGCACGATGTTTTCGCGAGCGTGTTTCTTTAGTGCGTCGAGGTTGTTCAAACCCTGACCTAAAATATTTTTATATCCTCCACGCGTATTCAAGATATCCAACAAACTTTTGAACGGTTCTTCTCCGCTGGCGCCTTTATCGTATAGATTGTCTACAAAATCCACCAAGTTAGTAAAATCGTCTAAAGCTGACTCCATCGCTTTTTGAGCGTCTAAATTGGTTAGGTCTATCGTCTCTGAATCCAATATGTCTGACAATAAATCTCCCACAAAATCAGATTCTTCCTCGCCTTCGTCAGTTTCCTCCCCTTCCTTCTCGTCGATTTTACCAGTTTTCCCTTTTTTACCGCTTTTACTTTTGTCGGTGGTGGCATCTTGAGGGGGAAATATTATTTCAAACGCGACTTGCCGAGCGATGTCTTGATCCTCTACAGGTGTGGTTATCGTGGCTGCTTTAATAAAATCGTCCGGTATCAAATTCACTTTCCGATAATACATGGCAGTCAATAATTTAGGAATGGCGACCCCTTGTCGAGTACTGGGAACGTTCATTAACCGTTTCTTTTCTCGCCGCATGCGATAAATAAACTCAACTGAAAAGGTAATAGGTGTCCAATCCAAAACCTGATTATTTTGGAAATCTCCAACGCATTCTTCTTCGACAGGGTCTTTTTCGGCCATATAAATTAAGAAACTCCAATAACTTCGGTCAACAATTTTTTCATAAATCCTTTAATGTCCCTCCCCGGTTTGAGTTCAATAGCTTCTGGAAGGATTAAGTTTGCGGACTCTGCGAGCAATTTGTTGTCTACTTTTATTTTCAACCGTTTTGCTCGTTCCGAAACGAACCTCGCAAGACCGATGCTAGTTCTTAGACTAGGAGGTCTTTCTACTACTGGATCGTCTCTACATTTAAGCATTAATTCAATGATTTTTTCTTGAGTTAAAGCAGAAAGCTGGTATTCTGGGCAATTAGATACCATTATTTTTTGCTCTAAAGAACGAGGCGGATAATCCATATGAACCCACACTTTTATTCTATCCTTAATAGCAGAAGGAAGTTTTCGAGTTCCTCTCAATTCAGAAGGATTCATAGAGGCAATTACGTAGAAATCGTCGTGTACTTTAAACCACGTTTTTAACTGAGGGATATATAGTCTTCGCTCTTCCATCGCGTCTAGCATACTATTGAGTACGAATTCGTCTCCGCGATTTAACTCGTTAGCTAGAAATACTCCACCTTTTAATGCAGCTAGCGTAAAAGGTCCTGGTATGTAAGATTCAGGAGCGAATCCGTATTTAAATACTAGCGTGGGATCGAAAGAACCAATTAGCGTTGCAGGTCGCACGAGATCGGAGAATGTTACCCAATAAAATTCTCTTTTTAAATCGTACGCGAATTTTCGACACAACGCCGTTTTTCCACATCCTACAGGTCCAACTAAACCAACAAACTCTCCGGCGTTATAAGCGTCAGTCATTGCATCGTACGAGAATTGGTATTGCCCTTCTAACACGATTTTAATATCCTCGCGGATGTCTTTAATTTTCCTTTCTTCCATTATTTTGGAAAAATCTTCCGCTTCCTTTTCTTGAAGATCGACTTTTTTTGACACGAAATTTTCACCCTTTTTATTTTTTTATATGGTTATTATTTTGAAAAAAACTTTTCTGTTTCTGTTGGATTTACAACAATTGGAAGGTCAAACTTTAATTTTTTCATAGCGTCCGTTATTTTATTGTAGTCTTCTTCTGAAACTACGGATCTTCGTCCAAAGTTTAACTTGTCCGTTATGAACTTACCAAAATGCGTTTCTTTAAGACCTGAAACGTCGTATTTCTTTCCCTTTTTTAAAATTTTACACTTTTTAAGCTCTTCAATGCGTTTTAATAAGACCATTTTTGCTAGAGGTTTCCAGAACTCGCTATCTTTTAATTTATCTAAAAGAAAATCGCCGTGTTTTAGCTCGTCGTTTTTAAGCATTAAGGCGATTTCTTTTAAAAAATTAATATTTAATCTTCTCTTCAAATCTTCTATAGACGTGAAGTTTTTCGATCGTTCTAAAGCATTAGAGTACAAATCGTTGATCTTCGCCTGATCTCCAAAGTAGAACTTTTCGACTTCTTCTTTTAACTCGTTCAAAACCTTTTCAATATCTGCGTTTTCGGTCATTTTATTTCAACCTATTTTTTTATTTCTATTTTTTTATCGCATTGAATTTTATCAACATCGTGATGGGTTATTAGTATAACCTGACTATTTTCTGCGGTGGACGATAATTTGGTTAACAAATTTAATCGATTATTTTGGTCCATATACTCCGTGGGTTCGTCCACGAGCAAGAACGGTGCGTTTCCTATTACTTTACCTAAGGAGAACCGATAAGAGAGACCCAGGATAAGTTTGTGACCGCCCCCTTCGTAAACCCACGCGGGATAGTATTCTTCTATGCTCATACCTTTTGGCGTTACAGACAAACTATAATCCTCGCTGTCGATGTGAATTTTCTCAAACTCATCGTCTGAGGATAAAAATTTATGTAATTTTAGGATTTCGTCTTCTAAAACTTTTGAGGCGTTTGTTCTAATAATTTCTTGCGTTTGTCTAAATATGTCTTGATATTTACGGTATCTCTTTGAAAACTCCTCTTTCCTACGCAATATTTGAATGTCCTTTTCAATATTCGCGATCTGCTTATCCAATCTCATTATATGATTTTTGGTTTCTTTAATCTCTTCTAAAATCTGATACTTCTGAGAATTAAAGTTGTCTAACGTAGTAGATATCTCAGAAATTTTAGCGATTATCAATTCCTTTAATTGATCCTTTACTAAAATTGCATTTTCAAGCGAAAATTCCTTTTCTAAACTTTCCATCTTTTCTACTATCGAAGCGAGCGTATTTAGAAAAACTGCTTGGATTTCTCCTTCTTTCGCAGTAAGATCTTTCGTTCTTGTTTTTAGTTGTTCTTTTACGTTCTTAAAATTTTCAACGAGGGAATCTTTTTCTTTCTTGAAGGAAACTTCCGTTGCACTTATTTCATTTAAAAACTTTTTTAATTTTACATCTAACTCTTCCATCCGTTTTAGATTCATTTCTATCTCGTGAAATTCTTTGTTAAGCTCTTTTTCTTTTTCCCTCTCGTTGTTCAATTGCTTTTTTTCGACTTCTAAAAAGTTCTCTTGCGTTTCTACGGCTAAAGTTAACTCAGAGACCTTTTTATCTAAATTCTCTCCGAACGATTTTTGAGTCCTCAATTCTAATTCGGTTATTTTCTGGATATTACTCTCCATCTCGGCAAATAGTTTTTGATTTTCTTGCAAATCGTTTCTTAATTTAACGAGGGTCTGTTTTATTTCGATTTCCTTTTCCTCGTTTGACTTAATCTCTGTGTCGATGGAATTTAGTTTAGCTTTAAACTCTTTCACTTCTTTCGCAGCTTTCGCGGAATCGATCGGCGCTCCACAATACTCGCATTTAGGCTTGTCTTTGACTTGTTCTCTTCTTTTTAAAATTCCTTCGACATCTCCTTTATTTCGCTCGATGGTTCTGAAAAATTCTTGGATTTTTGTTAAATCTTCTTCTTTAGATGCAATATTTTTGGAGAGCTTTTCGAGATACGTTTTGTTCTTTTTTAAATCTGCAGAAAGTTTGCTCTTTTCTCCCACTTTCTCTACAAACGATTGAAGCTCGTCGGACACATCTTTATTCTGTTTGATCGTCGTTTCGGTTTCAATTTTTTGATTTTCTACGTCTCGAATCTGTTTTTGAATTTCATCGATTTTTTTCTCTTGAGTTTCGAGGTTCTTTATGGAATCGTCAAGGTTTTTTTTAACGGCAGTATATTTTTCGTCCAATTCTTCTTTGGTCCCGAATTTTTCTTTGTTCCCTTCAATTTCCTTTCTTATTATATCTTCTTGAAGTTTAACGTTCTCCATCGCGCGAGTCTGATTTTCAAAAGATTGTACGGACTTAGAAATTGTTTCGGAAGATATTTTGAAGGCTTTAAATTGGTTTAACTCGTCTTCTTTTGCAACGATGTCGTCATCGATACCTTTTTGTTTTTGTTCTTGAGAATCCATTTTCTTCTGGTATTCCGCTTTCTCACTTTTCGATTGCGCGAGGGTGGCTTCGAGAGTGTTTATGTTTTTTATTTCCTTTTCAAATTCAAGTGCGCGTTCCTTAAACACGTCAGATAACGCCGTGGCCGTCGCGATTCCGAAAACGATGTCCAATTTTTTTTCACCAATTAAAATTTGTGGGATCGTTCCCTGATAAAAATGAACGCCTGTTTCAAAGAACCGTTTCGAGATACCTAAGATCTCTTTAACTTTTAAAGATAAATCTTCTTCGCGATCCCCAAAATCCGACGAAATAACGTACGCTTCGCCGTCGCCTGAAAACTTTTTCAAAGTGTAAGATCCCTTTGCGGAGCGAGTTTTTCCCGTTAATTTATGCATGCGTTGTAACTTATATCTATCTCCGGTCTTCCCCTTGAAGATCATTTCTACGCCTGTAGCGTTCTGTTTAAACTTAGCTAACTGCGAGATTTTCTTAAAACTCTGCACGTTTCCAAAAAGACAATACTCTATCGCGTAGAAGATTGTTGATTTTCCCGAGTTGTTTCTCCCGTAAATCAAATTAAATTTTGGGTCAAGATTCAAGCTTAAATCTTCGTGTTTCCTAAAGTTTTTTAATCTTATCGATTCTATCATAATTCGTTCCTCTGCTTATTATTCTATTTTTTTTGTGCTCTCTTCTTTATCGATGTCGCCTTCTTTATCAGTAGCATCTTCTTTATCTTCAGTGGTATCTTTAACAATACCTTCTTCGTCGATAAACTCGTCTGCATTTTCGATAGTAGCATCTTTTTCTTCAATGATATCGTCTTTAAATTCAGATTCAAACATTTCTTGGAGCCTCTCGATTAATTTTGATTTGGCGTCCTTTACTAAATTAAACGTTTTAGTTAGGTTTTCCTCGTCGTCGTACAAATAATTTGTGAACTCAAAAAGACGAACGAGGTTATTTTTTTCGCGCTCGGTTAACTCAAACTTATTTAAAATTTCGGAAATGTTAAATTTAAAGCTCAATAGAAATATACCCTTTTTTATTTTTGTTTTGTCTTTTAATTGTTAAAAAGAGTTAAATTTAATATTAAAAGGTTATGTGTGTACGAGTTTTTCGTTCTTTCTACACCTTTAATCAATATTTGTTAAAAGCTCTATTTTTGTCGTTTCTGCGTCGTCTTTAGAGAATTTTATTACGTAGTCGCTATTGCGTTTAAAAGAATCGTCGTGCGAGATAACAAATAATTGGTTGAAATTCGGGATATTATTGATATAAATACTTAAATTATTACAGGCGATAGAGTCTAAATTCGTTGTGGGTTCGTCAAAAAACGCAAATTCCGCTTTTGTTAACGCTTTCAAAATTGCTAATCTTACTGATAACGCAGCAGACATTTTTTCCCCTCCGGATAATTTGAACAAACTTTTTTCGGTTTTAGACGTCTTTATTATAATATCGTAATCGTCGGTCCATTCTAATAGTGCACTTTCGTCTTCGCGTATACTCCTGTAGATTTCTGATGCTAAGATATTTATCTTATTCATTAACGCTTTTCTCATCTTAGGAATGAATTCTCTAAACCAATGGCGAATTTTATCAATAAAATATATCTGGGCTTTAAGTTTGTCTTCTTGTTTGCCACATTCTTCTAATTTAATTTCTTTCTCTTGAATCTTTTTAACAGCGTCGTTAACTTCTTCCAAATTATTCTTTTTCTCGCCTAGTAAGGTTTTCTGGCTAGCTATTTTTGAATCAATGTCCGCTTTTTCGCTCTCAACTCTCGCAAATTCGGTTTCGTTGAATTGAGATTTTAGATCCTTTATCAAATCGATTTTTTTTTTCAGAATTGCTTTAAATTCGTTTGTTTTTTTATTAGATTCGTTAATTTTATTTTCGATTTCTGTCAACTTTTCGGAAATCTTTACGTTTTGCTGATATGAATCGTAATTAGATTTCGATTTGTCCATAATCACCTTGGTCTTTTTTAATAGTTCAGGAACGTCTTTAAGGCTTTCAATTAATCGTTTTAGTTGGTTCTTTTCCATCTCAATTTTTTTCAAATCGGATTCAATAGGAATACGATCTTGTTCAAGTTTGGGTTTTGAATCCGCATTTTTTTTAAGAGAAGGATATTCGTCGATAATTGGTTTTAACGCTTTCTTTTGTGTTTCAAGATCTTCTTTTTCCTTAAGGAATTTAGTTTTGTTAAGAATTTTCGATTTAAGATCGTCTATTTCCTTTTTTGCGTTATAAATTTGACTTTCGCATTCTTTTACTTTGAAGTTCGCTTCGTTTATTTGTTCCAAATTATTTTGGACTTCTTCTTTAAATTTTAATTTATCTTTAAGCAGTTCTATTTCACGTTCTTTGGACTTCAGACTTTCATTTTTCTTTTTTACCTCGTTATTACAATAATCGCTATCAAAAGTTCCTTCTGAAATGTTCTTGCATTCTTGGTCCGAAAAGGGACAAACGCCTTTTACTATTTTATCTTGATTATGTTGATAAAGTAAAATTTCGTTTTTCAACGAAGAAATCTCGGAGTCAATAATACTCTTTTTTTGTTCTATAGATGTTAATTCGTCGTTTCTTTTTTGCCATTCTGGTAATTTACTTACAATGTCTTTTTGGCTCTTTACTTGTTTGTTTAAATCGTCGACATTTTTTTGTTGCTTGGTTAAATTTTCTTCTTGAGTTTGAATGGTAGTTAATTGTTTTTCTTGCTCTTTAATCGAAGTTTCTAATTCGTTATATTTTTTATATTTGGGTTCAATTTCTTTTAGTTTATCGCTCGCTTTCTTAGCTTCGTTGATTTTCTCGTTTATTTGATCGCTTTTACTTTTAATTTCCAGGTATTTTTCGTTCTTTTTACTAAGCGCTTCTTTTTTTTCGTTTAACTCGTTATTTTTCTCTGATAAAGAAGTAAATTCTTGAGAATATTTTACGTAATCGTCGCGATCGCTTTTCGCATCGTCACAAATTTTCTTTGCTTTTATTGATTCGGTTAATTGCGTTTGTAAGGCGTTCAAGGTCTTAATCTCGCTTTCTTGTTTAATAACGATTTCTTTGCTCTCGTTTTCGGCAGTTTCTAGGCGATTTTTTATTTCCTTTAATTTATCAAGGTCCTTTTTGATTTTATCCTTCTTTGATTCGTTACTTTTTAATTCTGTTGTAATAGTCTCAATATCTCGAGTCAATTTATCCTTTTTTGTTACGATGTTTGCTTTTTCGCTGATTTCGCCTTCTATTTTATTTATTTCCTTTTGAAGCGCTTTAAGGTCTGGGTCAAACGCTCCTTTTAGCGCACCTAAATTTTGCCAAACTTCTTCGTAAATTTCTAATTGAAGGATTGGATCAAAATAGGCTTTTCTCTCTTTAGGTGCTTCGAGAAAATTGTTAACAATCATGCCCTGGGGTATGCCTATGGCTGTATCAAATAGGGTGCCTAAATCAACTTCTGGTCTCAACCCGAGCTGTTTTTTTATCCAAGACTTTAACTTTCCGACTCCATCGATATCTAACTTTACGTTATTAAGAGCATTGTGCACCGAAACGCTCGTTTTTCCAATGGTTCTCTCAACTATATAAGTCTGATTATCTAAACCCGTTATCCAAATCCTAACCGTTCCGTATTCTGCCTTATCATCGTGAAGATCTCGCACGTAATCTTCGTGTTTTTTCGATTTTAAATAATCAAATAAAACAAACCCTATCATTTCTAATACGGTTGATTTACCCGTACCATTATCCCCGTGAAGCACATTTAACCCTTTCTGAAAAGGAATTACCGTGTGCTTATGAGTTTTAACGTTTTCCAATTCGATTTTCTGAAGTAGCATATTTTTACTCAACTCACAGATCTAAATCTCTATCGTCAATATTTTCGTCAAATTCTTCGTCGATATCTTCGTCCACATCTTCCTTATCGACATCGACCGCCTTATCTTTATTAACGCGTTTCTGGACTTTTTTATCGACGTCGGTCTTGAGATCCTTTTCAATATCGCTTTCGAGATCGGTTTCTAATACGTCGTCAATGTTTTTGTCGCTTAAGAGGGTATCGAAATCGAACGCTTTTTCGAAATCGAATTCTCCCGCCTCCGCTCCAGCTTCTTCGAATTCTTTTTTACGTTTCTTTTCGGGTTTCGCTTCCAATTTCTTTTTTTTTGGTTTAGCTTGTTTTTCTAATTTTTTCTCGCGTTCAACAATCTCTTTGATGATTTGTTGAAATATTTCGTTGTTCAAAACGGACCATGTGTTGAAATCCGATTTTATTACGTTATAATTGGGTCCATTACACAAGTCTCCTTTTAATTTTAGTATTAAATCTACAATTTTTTCTTTATGGGGCTCAAAAATATTCTCTGCCTCAATGGTCGCTTTAAATAATTCTCTCTCGATTTGATCAACTGATAAATCTTCGTCTAAACGAATGCTTCCCTCCATTTGAGAAGCAATCTGATTTTTTATTTTTACACCCAAAATATCAAAAGTATCAGAAATTTTTTCCCGCAGCTTACTAAAATCGATCTCAAGTTGGGAATAACTGACTTCACCTTCAATAGAAAAATACAGAACCGGTAAATCTAAATTATCTTTTGACATTGTTTGATTAGATTTGAGAGGTACACCAAGTCGTCTAATTCTATCAATTACGAGCTCTTGAGCTTCCTCAAACGAGTTTGCTCTACTAATATTAATAGATTGCTCAAATAAAAACCGTCTATTTGGAATCGAGAGTGGATCGTCGGAAGTTCCATTTTGACATAATAAGGATTTAACCTTAAAGTCGTTTTCTTTACTTGAATAGATCTCTACTAAAAACGCTCCATGATCGGAATCAAATTCCGTAATTTCGTTTACTTCAAGACTTCCAGGATTAAACACCCACGGATCTTTAGTAGGTAAAGTATATTGAGCGTGAAAATGACCTAACGCTAAATAATCGATAGACTCGCGTAATTTTATTAAAGGTTTTGAAAAATCGGCGTGTCCTAACTTTCTTTTATCTTTTCCAGAAATACCAAAATGCATCATTAACACGTTAAACTTGTCTTGTTCCTTTTTTATTTCGTTGTCTAGCAAAGGAAACAATTCTGGCGTTGAAGTACCAAAAAAACTCATCCCATAAATAACTGAGTTTTTGATTTGGATTTTTCCTCCTGTATGGTCTTTATTAGAATATTCTTTAAAGTGCAAAGCGTTTGTTTTGTTGCTATAATCTCCGGATAATAAAACAATCAACTCTAAATCAGCTAACAGTCGTAACCAGGTATGATCGGAGAAAAAAGGCGTCTCGTGATTACCTTCGTTACACAATATTGGTATCGTTCGACTAAGCTTTTCGTTAGATTTTGCTTGAAAGGATTGAATTCTAGAAATAATGTCTCTTAGCAGGGAAGAATTAACATGTTGTTCGCTATCAATAAAATCCCCGCAAATTAGTACAAAATCCACTTTTTCGTCAATGGCCGTATTTAATAAATGGTCAAACGCTTTAAAATAGTCGAAATATCTTTGGGTAATATTGTATTGCTTTTTTCCCAAATGAAGATCTGCTGCGTGAATAAATTTTATGGGATACGTACGATTCCTCCTATTCTTTATATCTAAACCTTACCGTTTCTTTTATATCGCTTTCGTTTTTTATTTCGAGCGCGATTTCTTTGTTACAAAACTCTTCTACAAACGTATAAATTTTGGACGCGTTTTCCAAAATTTTTCTATTCTCAGGAATATATCTTAAAAATTTATTACTTGATATAAATATAATTTTATTTTTTGCTCGCGAGGTTAAAACGTTAAATCGGTTCAAATTAAATATAAATTCTTCCTCCGCATTTATTTTATCTTCGTCTGACAAGCCAATGGACGTTATGATCAAATCGCGATCAGAACCTTGGAATTTTTCTACGGAATAGACGGTATTTTTTAAAAGTTCCATTAATTTTGGTTTTGGGAGATGCGTTCGCGAGCTGAACTCGTCAAAAATCCTTCTAATAATTGTACGCCCTTGAGCGTTATGAGGCGCCACAACACCTACATTTTCCTTCCAAAATTTATCCTCTTCTTGTTCTGTTTTTGGTTCAATCATGTCGTAATAATTAGCTACTATTTTAGAGACGATTTCCGCTTCAAATAAGCTTATGCCTATTTCAAACTTCTGGTTATGAATTATTGCACAAACGACCTTTTTGGGATCTAACACTTCCTTAATCCAAGGTTCTTTAATTGTATCGTAGGTGCCTTTTAAGAGACTTTTTTTATTAAGTTCAAATGCTTTTAGATCTTCGTATAATCCCAATAACGACGTAAAGTTTACAATGTCTTCGTGCGAACGATAATTTATTTTTAATTGTTTGCTCGATATTTTATGCCCATCCACGTAATATCTAAAAAGACTATCTAGAATTAGCTCAAGACTTTTTGGAGGATTTTTAATCCTTACGGGAGGCAATTGATTGTGATCGCCAACAATCACTACTTTCGTAAGATCGCAAGGAGGTTCTTCGTTGGGTTCAATTTCCAGAGATTCAACAAACCTTTTATCAACAACCTCCTTGCCTGAAGAGACGTCTACATTGTCGGGTTTTTTAATTTTAAATTTAGACTTATAGATAAACTGTAAACTGGCCATAAAATAGTCCGTTGGCAATTGACTGGCTTCGTCTACGCAAATTAAATCAAACGCAAAATCTTCTCTTACTTTATCTTTTAAATAATATAAATGGTGAGCGTTAGCGAATATAACGAAAGAATCTTCTAAAGATTCCTCTAATAATTTACTTTTAATAACGGAACGACTTTTTCCGTTTAGTTTCCACGTGGTACCCCTTCTCTCCAAGTCCTCAATATCCCTGCAACCTTTTATTGGTGGAATTGGTTCTTGCGTTTCGGACCGGACGAATACCATTTGCATTAGAGCCGACACCGTTGGATCTCCCTTATCGTCTTTGCCGATCCTAATTTTTTCAAGAACTACCTTTAACGCAGCGTAAGAAAACGACGTTACTAAGATTTTGGTGGATTTATTTCTCTTTTTATTTTGCATCACGTATTCGTCGATTAAGGCGGCAATAGTTTGAGACTTACCCGTTCCTGGAGGACCTAGAATGGCAGAAATAACGCAAGTTAACGAGTTCTTAATGGCTTGTTCTTGGGACGGATCTGGCTTTGGATGAATAGTGGTTAGGAGTTTATCGCTTAGAAAAGGCGTGGTAAATTTAGACAAAAGTTCGGGTGCAAATAAATAGATCGAAGGCGTCGCGAATTCCCACGATTTAGGCCATTTTAACTTGGGACCGGTTCTAACTTTCCATAGAAATGCGAGGCGAAACCCTAACCAAGACGTTCCAAAATTCTCTCTTTCAAATAAGCCCTCGTCGTTATTATTATGTAATTTATTGGACCACGTATCAGTGCTTAAAGGATATATGTACCATTCTTGTTGTTTTGGATCTATATCTTCAGCTTCGCACACCTCAAAAACGTTTGTATTTGTAGGATTTGTGACAATACGATTACCGTTAATCGAAGGATCCCACGTAATCCTTTCAATATTTATAACCCATTTGTAAATTCTTTTATCTAAATTTAAACCTCTTTTATCGTTAGGAATTAATAAAACATTTTCCCCTTCCTTGAGTTTCATATTACTTGATAGTTCGGTAATATCAAACGTATAATACGAGTTTTTACCGTCAACATTTTCAATCTGAAGGTTCTTAATCTTTGCCGAAAATAATTTACCGATGCTGAATTCTGGGAACATGGTTCGATAATATTCTTCGTCTTGTTGCTCTAACGCGCTATTTAATCTTGAAAAAAGATACCACACGTGCGACAAATCGTGGTAATTAGAAGGTAAAATAGCGCTAGAATAATCCGATTTACTAATAACTCTCGCGTTTTTAGAAAGAGAAAGAGAACCTTCTCTTTGGAATCGATATCGGATACTATTGATCGTTTTAAGCTTTAAAATTAATTGATTTTCGATTTTTTTTTTTAACTTATCCTTTTTTGTAGGATCTTTTTCAAAGAGAAATATTAACCAATTTGTAAGGTCCAGATAATTAAAATGTGGAATCCAGAATTTTGGGTTTATTTCCAGTTTAAATAATTTTTTGGCAATACCGTGCCAGGTATAATTAATAATATCAGGAAACCCAATAAGAGATTCCGCAAAACTCTGAACGTCAAACATTTTCTTGTGTTGCAATGGATGACGTACCTCCGCGTCCGTAGGCGTAAAATACATTAATATAGATTCGTACGATTCTCGAGCTTTTGTATCGCTAATAACAAAATCTAAGTTCCTTTGCAGCATGTTTTGAAAGTTTTCTAATTGGCTCTTCGACCAATAAAAAATGCTCGTATCAGGTCCAAAATAAATTCCTGGTTTAAAACTATCGATAACGATATATTCTTCGACAATATTACACATTTCCAAGATGAAGTTTAATCTTTTGATTGTATTAATAGTCAATTTAGCTTCGCTTTCGGGCGTAATGGCCTCGTTCACGCTCGAGAATTTGTACGTCACTTCGGTTCCTTTATTTGAGCCTTCTTCCCGTAGTTTAATTTCAACTACGTCTAATTTTTCAAGACAGTACAAAAATCTCTCTACAATCTCAAGCGGTACTTCGCGTATTAAATATTCGTTTAATTCGTCGCAAATTTCTTCGCTCGATTTGTTTTCGTTCAAAGCCGTTTTCCATATTTTCCACCAATTATCAAAAATCGCGTGGTAATTCAACTTGGAAGAAATAAACATGCTTAAAAAAATTCCTACGGCAAAGATTCTGTCGTTATTACGGTCGTATTCTACGTCAAAATTCAGGGCAATCGGGGAATATCTTGGAATCGCGTACGATTGCGTTTGGCCAATTTGCGGATAGATGATTCTATCGTTAATTAACGCTTCCGCTTTCAGTTTTAAGGTTGGCAACTCGGAATATATGGGCTTAGGAATGGACTTCACTTGAATTGTATCTAAGTTGTCCATAACGTCGCCGATCGTTTTGAATTTATATTCTTCTATTAATTGCTGTGCTATGGATTGCGACGTGAATGGGATTAGTTTTAACGACCAATCTTTTGAAGGTATCCCTTTTTCCATTCCTAACGTGATCTTGCAATCTTCTATGTATTGACAATATCCACAGCCTTGATGGATGTTGTTCTTGACGCTTTCGATGGGACAAGGAGATTTTATCCATAACCTTCTAATTACGTCCATTACGCGATTAAAAATCCGGTTGGCTTCTTTCCAACTTATTACGTTTACTAATTTAAGACGAAAAAGGTCGTTAATTGAGGTAATTTGACTCAATTCTTTCTCGTCGTAAAAGGGAAAAATTCCGTTAAAATTCGCTCTAACGTAAAACTTATCTTGTAGACTATTCTCTTTTAAAAAGAACGCTAGAGTTTTTAAGTAGTAAAAAATCTCTAGAAAATGCTTCTTACTCACGTTGTCGTCTTTTACTAATTTAATGTCGAAAATCGAGATACCAAACCGTGCTCCTAATTGACTTTGCGGAACTCTTTGAATGGTTCCATCGGAAAGAATTTCGTAAACGCCATCGCTAAGGAATTCGTTTAATTTATTTCCAATAAAAATAATATCTGGTCTTTGCTCTGAAAATAGTACGGGAATATCTTTGACGCTGACTTTCAGAGTAAAAATTCGATTAAAAAAAGATATAGGGATTTCGTATTGATATTCTAACAACATAAGGATTTGATCTGGGCTTTTTAATAACAAGGTATAAATTTTATTAAGACCCTCCTTGGTAATGTCAGAACCTGCAATACTTCCGTTAATGTCCTCTTTGAAAAAAGCGTTATCAACCTTTTTTATAAAAGAATACACTTGTTGCTCGTACTCAATTCCCTTTTTTTTTAAAAAGTCTTTTTGAAATACAAGCCTCTCGGGCGGCTTGGATGGAATGGGCCTAACGGGATTGAACCATAACTCCGGTTTATTTCGCCCTAATTCGAGAAACAACCTTCTCTTACAGTTCGTTAAGATATAACTCTGCAATAACGTTTTATTAAATTTAGCCATGAAATAAACCCTAGATTGACACAACAAAAATAACGAATTCCATATTTAAATTCTTGGACGGGAATAGTTTATTAAAATTCGATCCAATCAACATATCTATATATTATCTTAAAAAATTATTATTATAACAATAACTATTATTTGGTTGTTAAAAAAACAAAAGACTCGAATTTTTTTAAAAAAATGGTAAAGAAATATCCCACTACTATTGAAGAATTAAAGCAAAGGAGAGAAGCAGTTCCCAAATCGGAAGTTAAATTTTTTGAGCTCGTGAACGTCTTAAGTGACGATTGGTACGTGTGGCATTCCGTGAAATGGGATTACGATACCAAGAAAGGCTCTGGGGAGGCGGATTTCTTATTGTTTAACGCACGTTACGGCTTTATCGTAGTAGAAGTAAAAGGAGGCTTAATTTCCGTTGAGAACGGAATCTTTTATAGCACCAATCAAATCACTTACGAGAAAAAAGTAGTCAAGGATCCCTTTGCGCAAGCAGAGAGAAGCATGCATTGTATTAGAGAATTTTACGTAGAAAAAGCGAAACAGCAACCTAATCCCTCGGAATTATTGAAAAAAGGACTTATATTTCCTCTTAATTTCGACTACGGGGTATTCTTTCCAGATTCTCCGTTTAAAAGCGATTTTGAATCTATACAATATCGGTTCGTTCGGATTTACGATTCCATCGATTACGAAAATCACTTAGACTGGGTTAAGAAGAACGATTCGGGGCCATCGACCTTAGAGACATTCTTAGTATCTCTTTTAGAAACTTATAAGTACTTGAGAGTAAACGTCCCAAGAATTGGAGAATTCTTCCCTCAATTGATTGGTTCGAACATTTCAAAATACATATGCTTGAAAAAGTATTTCGATCTAAGAGAAATAGAATTAGAACGCGCAAATCAAGTACAAGATTATTTACTTGCAGCACTTTCGAAAAAAATAAAATGTGCTTTTAAAGGAAGCGCAGGTTCCGGGAAGACCTTTATCGCCATGAAAAAAGCACTTCTAAACTATGCTCAAGGACTAAAAACGTTATTTCTATGTTTCAACGTAGAGTTGAGAGAATTTGTTAAAGATCATTTGTCTAAGAAACTGGGAGAACCCTCGTGGAAATTAGAGTCCAAAATTGACGTTTGTTCAATAAGGCTATTTTTATCAAAATTAGTAAAGAATATATTCGACGAGGATAAAGGAAGAGAGATAATGGAAAAATTCAAATCAGGCTTTTCTTACAAAAAGATTGCGGACGAATTAAGAAAAAATGTTGAAAAAATCCCCGACCAGTTCAAATACGACGCAATCATTATAGACGAAGCTCAAGATTTTGACGAAAATCTATGGGACTTATTCGTTTTCTTTCTGAGACGTCCAGAAGAGTCAATTTTTTACGTGTTCTACGACGATGGACAAGCTATTTTCGTAAAAAATTTCTCACCTAAGCGATTTGGCCTCGACGAGAAATCCGATCTAATAGTACTAAACAGGAACTTGCGCAATTCCATAGAAATAGCACATTGGATAGAAAACCGAACAAAATTGGGACATTACGAAGAATACTCCGGAATTAACGGTTTCGAGATCAAGCAGCGCAATTTCTCGAATCGCAAGGAAGCGATCTTACGTACTATTCTGGTTATTAAAAAAGGATATTTTGCAAAGAACGTTGAATCTGAAAGAATTATCATCTTATCCTATAATAAACTTGCTAAATTTATCTCACCGCTTAAATCTGATAACGATCTAGGCGATTATGTTATGCTTAAAAAGAGTTCGCCCACTGAGAAAGATATAATTTTAATTGAACCTAAGAAATTATCAGACCTTCACGATTTAAAGCGAAGGGAGAGAATCGATAGGATTATTACCTTTAAGACCATTACTTCTTTTAAAGGACTCGAAAGGGACATTGTATTTTTATTAATACCCAATTTTGACGACTTTAAAAAAGCTCATCCAGAATTATACGATAATTTTTTGATGCAAGTCTACGTCGGGGCTTCCAGAGCAAAATTTAAATTGGATATAGTAGAGTACAATCTATCTGGGTAAATTCTTGAGCTCGATTTTCCGACGCAATAACAATCGTTCAAAACGTACCTGTTGTTATTTTCTTGCTTTTTTATCGTATTTTTTAAGCACATTTTTTTAAAAGAAAGTAAGAGATTAATGATAAGCGAACACGAAGACTCTTACGAGAGCCCAATTTGGTTAAATTATCAATTAAAGTTCGTCAGCAATGGCAAGCGAGAATTGTTCCAAATACGAAAAAGGATCGAGCAATTCGAAAAAAGCCATCCCGCCTTACACTTGATCCATGTTGAACACGCAACCAAAGAAGTTAGAGTGTGCGAAAAAACGCCTCTTTTCCAAGACGAGAACGGCGTAGCGTATTATCCGCTAAAATATTCCTTCCTTCGCCACACTTTCACGCTTTATTTTCGCCCAGATGAAGATTTACACTCGTTTTTGTCGGATTTACAGAGCCTAATCGAAAAAATGAGAAAAATTCGAGAAAAAATCAAAAAGTGCGAGTTAATAATAAAATATAAAAACTAAAAAATAATGCATAAAAAAATCCCAAATCTTTTCGGGAGCGGTACTGATTTCAACCGAATCTTTTAAAACTACTTTTTTAAAAAAGCTTATACAATAAATAATTAAGATTAGGATTTAAACGAAGCAGTAGAAACCTTTTCATTAACTTTAGACTTTTATATTACATGTTACAAAAAATAAGCGAGTACCTAAAGTTGTTGTCTTAATATTTAATGCCAACAAGGCGAAGAAGAAACTTCAGATTCTTTATCTTCGAGTCCCTTTTTCTTCTTATCTTTTTTAGCTTTACATTTCTGAAAATTAAGAATGCTTTGGTATCACACTATTTTTTAACAAATTTAATCAATAGATTTATTATATCTTAACATTTTCTCTTCGTAAAAAATCATGAAAATTACAACAATCAACATTATAATCTCTGCATGCTGCCGGTATTTTACCATTTTTTAATGGATCTTCATAAGTCACAACACATAGATGATTCGCGCTTGCTAATGCAATTACAAATGGATCTGCTTTATGAGAAATACCTCGTCCCCAATGCTCATAGTTTCGATCATTAACAATTAAGGTTATAATCCTTTGTTCCTGTGCTATCGGTTCTTTAAATAGATTAGAAAAGCTTTTAACGTATTCGAGTAAATTATCATGTTGCCTTTCTAATTCCTCTCTTACAACAACTGAAGCAATAATAATTTCATTCGATATATTTCTTGAAATAAATTCCCATAAAGTAATAAAGATATCTGGTGGATAATATCGTCTCCATGATTCTATAAATGCTGAAGTGTCAAAACTGTACATAGCATGTGGATAAATTGTGCTAACCATAAAATTAAGTTTCGAAATTTTTTACTAAATTATTAAAATATTTTAAACTTATATCTAAATAATAAGATACATCAGTCATAAGAATTTTATTATCATACATAGCATTCAAAACAATTTTAATGAAGTTTGGAGAGTTAGTTCTTAATACTTTCAAATGCCCTTGCTCTCCAAATGCTGTTGTTTTTGAAACCCTTTTTTTCCATTTTTCTCTCATTTCTTGATAAAAATTTTTAGAAGTAAGATTTGAAGTTAGAAGTCTCCTTAAAATTACCTCATTACTAGCCCAGTAAATTTTTCCTAATGACTTTAACTCCGCTTCGCTCCAAATTTTTGAAAATCCATGATTAATTATAATCTTTTGATTTAACAAAGATGATGTAGGAACTAGTACCTCTCCAGCAACTGCATTGCAGAATTTTTCTATATTAAAATGTGCTTCATCATCATGATTATATGTACATATCCCTCCTTTTTCTAACATCAAATGACATAACTCATGTATTAATGAAAAAATCCTTCCTAACGGGCTATCGCTCCTATTTAATGATATGACAGGAAAAGGCGTCTCCGAAATTGAGAAAGCTCTCATTTCTTCAATACTTATACCAGTTAATTGGAATATTAATATTCCTATTGACTCAAATGCTCTTACCCAACCTTTAAGAGCAGAGTACTTATTATTCCAAGATTTAATTTCTAATGGATTAATGTTTAATAGATTGGATATTTTTTTAGATACATCAACAATATTATGATTTAAATTAATAGAATTTATATAAGAATAGTCGTAATCTTTATCATAATTTTTGAATTCTACTGCTAATTTATGTTTTTCTTTTATATTTATAATAGTTTTTCTTAATTCAGGACTATATTTTACTTTCATAGAACCAGGGGTTCTAAAATCATCTATTAAATCTTCTTGTGGAATATGATCCAAATAAAAGAAAGCAGGATTTCTTTCATACTTATTAGCAATTGTTAGGAGTTGATTAAATGTAAGAAATACTCTTCCTTTTTCAGCTTCTTCCAGCTTTTTTGGATTGAGATATGAACCTACCGCTTCCTGATGCGTAAAACCGCATTGTTCACGAGCCCATTTTAAAATTTTAGGATTTATTTTTGCTATTGATTTTTGGTTCATAATAATTAGTTAAAACATCTATCTTTTAATTTAATGGAGACAAATTAAACACTAAATTTCATATTTATTTAATTTATATATTTTTCCTCATATATATAACTGATTTTAGCAAATTTAATATTCTTTGAGTTAGATTCCGTTAAAATAAAATTAATTAGCAAGTTATTGAAATTCTCTTAAAAAAATATTTAAAAGTTTATTTTGATAAATTGAACGATGCTTTTTTTAAATTTTTTTTATTGATATAAAATAATCTGGATTTAGATTATATAAGTGTTTTTAGTTTTTTCTTATTTTTATAGTATTTATATTTATAATATAATGCATAATATTCTTGACAGCAGAATTGAACAAGGGGATACCCCCCAGTATTTCTACTGAATCTTTTAAAACCAATTCTTTAAAAAAGTTATTCGATAAGTAATTAAGATTAGGATTTAAACAAAGCAGTAAGAACCATTCTATTAACTTTAGATTTTTACATTATATGATAGAAGAAATCAAGCGAGTAGCTTCGATTTCGTTATATTTAACACAATCTATTAAATAATCAGTGGTGAATTAATATTACTAATAAACACTTTCAAATTGGAATTTTGAAAAATCTTTTTAAAAAATTCCGGATGTTCCGTGTGAATGGGAATTAAATGTTCTGGGTTTACTTCTTTCACAAAATTGATGAGGTCGTGAGGAGTAGCGTGACCAGACGCGTGGATCCTATACGACGGAATACCGTATTCCTCTAATTGCTTTTGAATGGAATCCGTATTGTCAAAGAACCCCTCTGTATAGGGATCAACGCTGGACGAAATAAACGCCCCGTTTTGATTAAAGTTAAGATTATCCCGCAAATCTTGGTATAAATAATTCATATATATAAAAAACTTGTCTTTTAAAGTTTTCAAAGCCTTGTATTCTATGAATCTGTGCTCCTTTTTATTTGAATAGATAGCTTGACGGATTTTTTCTTGCCATTCGAATCTCGCTTCGCCCTTTTTCAAAATATAAATGTGATCGTCTTCAATAATGTTCGGATTTCGCATGGTCTCGTAAATAGGATCTTGATTAAGAAGATAATAGAAATAAGCGTCCATTTCGGTTATAATGTATTTCCAACCGTACTTTTATCAAGTTGTATATGTTAACAATTTTTTTAAATGTGTCTAATCTGTTCTTTTCGTCTGACATTTTCTTATTTATTTAATTACTATATTCTTTTTTTGAATTAGTTAAGGAAAATTAAATTTCCAAATGTTTGTGGCAAAAGATTATTTTAAATTCTTAAGTAAATAATTCCAAAAATTACTTATTGCAATTCTAATGTACTAGAATTTTTATTGATTTTTTTTTAATATTTTTCTTTTAAGACCTAAGCTCGTAAAAGTTGTAAATTCTTTTGATTCATTTTCCTTTAATTCGTGACTATGATTAGGGTTTAACACTTCAGCATTAAGTTCGATAGATTTATTGTCGGTTCGTGCGTCATTTTTAGTGATATTTGAATCTTGGGAAGTATTACCTGCAATTACCTCTTTGTTTGATGGAATTGACTTTATGTATTCTTCGAGTTTATTTTTCATATCTAATTTTTCAATTTCTCTCTTCTTTTTTAATTCCTCTGCTTCTCGCAATAATTCTTTTCGGCGTTTCTCTTGTTCTTCTCTTATTTTTGCTTCTTGTATTTTTTGATCTTGTATTTTTTTTAAATGATTATCGTAATCTTTTAATTTTTGAAAAATAAGTTCTCTTATTTTAACGGGATAATTTGGAATTTCGTTTTGTATTTCTTTTAAATACTTTTCTATAAATTGAAAATCGTAATCAGTTGATTTACTCCAAAATCTAACAATAATAGGGACTAAAAATGATTCATCAAACCATTCTGGAATATGTTTTATTAATTTTTTAATTGAATCTTGAATTAATGGATTATTTGAATTTCTTAGCGTACATATCATGTCTGTTATTATCTCTGAGCGAAATCTGTTCTTTTTCTCAAGTTCTTGAAAAATAATAGGAAAGATTTCTTTAATTAAATCAAATTCCTTACTACCAATAAGACAGACGATTTTAAAGCATTCCGTTCTAAGAGATGAATCCGTATCTTTAAGCATTTTTTCTATTTCTGGTAATAATTTTTGTTTTTGGGTCGTGGTAAGGATGTTATTTGAAATAAGTTCTATAAATGCATCTAACGCGGCTCCTTGAAATTCTACGTCGGGAGAATTCATATGTTCGGAAATTTTTTCAATTTTAGAATCTATGTCATCTTTTGTCAAACGATTACAGCTCCTTTAATAAAATTTTATCCAATTTAAACATTTTTTATTTATTATTACGGGTTTTTTAATTAGAAGATTGATACGTGTTTTTTACAAAATTAAGGACAATTTCAGATAATTTTGAAATATTTTGTATCGTCATTACGTTAAAACTATGTTGTTTTAATTTATTGGCGAATTTAGAAGATTGTCCAATTTGAATAAACAAGAAATCTAAATTATTTTTAAATTGATTGATTATTTCGAAAATGTCTTCATAATTATAAATTTCGCCGTCAGTTATTAAAATAACCGCTTTCTTTTTTGGATTATTTAGTATATTTTCAAATGTTATAGGTTCTACAATTGTTCCCCCTCCTTCGTGAAAGAAGAGCAATTGTTTAATCTCATCTAAATGATAATAATCAACCCAACCTGTTGAGCGAGTCGTATCTGAAAAGAACGTAAAATTATACTCTATTACTGGAGCAAAACTTTTATTCGTCAACCATTTGAATAATGAATATATCGTAATAATTAATGCGTCATATTTGCCTTTTCCTGTTAATGGTTCCCACGTCATACTTCCCGAATCGTCGCAAAAGATAGCTAAATTTGGAAATCCTTTATCCATTATTATTCCCTTATAATCAATTGTTAACGGTACTTTTTTTTTAAATAAAAGCAATTCATCTGATTTTGGTAAGAAGTAAACGTTAAAAGGATCAAAATTTAAGATATTATCTTTTTCTGACATTATTTCTCGATTGAGCCAAGTTAACGTGAATTTTGCATCCTCTTTTAATGTTGGAACAAAAATTTCTAATTTCTTGGTTCTATAACGATAAAGAGCATCGTATTTTTCAATATTTTCAAAACCATTAAATCCATACTCTATATCTAATTCACCTAGAAATTTTTCTACTTGTTTTTTACCGCCGTTTACCTTTTTAGTAAATGATTTTGAGATTTTTTTTTCTAGTTTTTGTTCTAAAATCTTATCTAAGACTTCTTTTCGAAATCTACTATTTTCTTCAAATTCAATTGTAAAAAAAGAATCTGGAACAGGTTGATGATCTTCTAATAAGTCCTTTGATACGAAATCACAAATAATTTCAGTATATTGATACGCTAATTTTCCCCAATTATCTCGTTCAGTTAAATGATTAATTATTTTCCATCTTTCATTTTCAGTGATTTTTACTCCCACTATTAAATTCTCTAAGAGGGCATCGAAAGGACAAAATATTCCCATTATTCTCTTTACTATTTCATCGTGATTCTGTGGCATTTTTGGCAATATAACTTTTTCGAAAGCATCCCGAATTGGCATATGAAACTGATAGAGTTTTAAATTTAAAAGAATGAAAAAATAAAACGATAAATCGGTTGTATTAAATAAAATTAATTCAGAAAAATAAAATGTAAAAATACTATTTCGAAAGAATACGTTGTCAGTGTTTAATCCATACAAAGTATTTACAATTAAATCTGTAAATTGATTTACAATATAGTAAAGTAAAATTTTATTGAATATACTTTTTTTTTCAAGAACTGTGCTAACTGCTTGCAGGATTAGAGAAAAGTAATTAAGGTCTATAGGACATTCTTTTGAATGCCCAAACTCATGAAAAGAGATCCCTGCTAGAAAACTATAGAGTTCTTGTTGATATATGTAAAAAGAATTACTTTCTATTTCAGGACATTTTAAAGAATTCGGTTCGTATAAATTATACAACTTATATTGTTGTTGAAGTGTCGTAAATATTTCAAGAAAGTTCGAAGGATATTTGAAATTAATAATCCAATTTTGCATGTTAACAAAAGCTTCAAGAATATGCTTTAAATCGTCGTCTTTTATCAATTTAAGATTATAGTGAATATTCCATCCAATTTTGGAAAAAAAATGATATAAAAACTGCTGAATAACATCTTTTGCTAAATTAGCCTGATCCGTAATACGTGTTATTACCTCTTTAAGTAAGATATTGATTTACATATTTAATTAAACCTTCGTAATGAAAATCGTCTTTAAGCGCTTTATTTCGTACCCCTTTCTCTTTCTCAGTTAAATCTTTACCACTTTTTTCTGAAACAATGGGTTGTAGTAAATTTTTCATAAAATAGTCTAATTGTTCGTTGATAACATTTAAAAAGTGTTTACATGCTAAGAAAGTATTTCCGTAAAATTTATTCATTATCCATTCAATATTCATCGATATTTTTGAGTTTAAAATAACGGGTGCAATGGAAACTATATCTTGTAGTATTATGTCAAAATTTTGAGTTTTTAAATAGTCATCTACAGCACCTTCACCTTCAGATTTTCGAATATTATTAATACTTTTAGCGTGTCGTAGAAGTGAGAATCCTTTCGCAGTATTAACAAGTCTACGTAGAACTCTATTTGAAGGAGCAAAAGTATAAGGACAAATATCATTAAGGGGGGGATTACGAGCATAAGGACAATCTTGATCCTTGCAATACTGTGGAGAAAAAAGTACACCATATTTGGAGCCCGTTGGACTTTTCACACAATTTGAAGTAAAACTTAGATATAGAATTAAAGCTTCTGCTTCAAGACTAAGTTGTAAAAAATCAAGATTTTGATATATGTCGTAAATTAAATTAGTTTTTGGTTCTAGTTTTTCTTGTTCTATTAATAAAGGTACTCTAATCATTTGTATTTGATCGTTCATTGTAGGAGGAAAATTATCGATTGGAATATCAAGAGTTATACGATCTTGAAGTGCTCTATCTACAGCTGATGTTCCAGCATATTCTACACCGTAATTTAAAGTTAAAACGTTCCAATGATAATAAGAATTATTTCCAAGAAGTATACCAGCGTGAATGATTTTACTTTTAAGATCAATGTTATTTTCTAAGATTTGCAATAATCTATTTTGAATAATAGGTGGTGCACGATTAGCTTCATCAATAATTAACGATGGTCGAGCAAATAATTCATCGGCGGTCATTGCTTCTTTTAACGTTTTTCCTGCCTTAATCGCTCCAAAATCAATATCTATGAAGTCTTGTTCGTTCATGTCGGGAGTTATATTTTTTCTGGCGTAACCTTGTTTTCCAAAAAGAAATGCCATTAAAAGTTCTGCAAGTAAAGTTTTGCCGCTTCCTGATGATCCTGAGAGTAATATCGATGATTGAGTTAAAGCACCAATCAATAAAATATCGTGTAATTTGAAAACAAGATCGGTTACTTTTTTTTTTGAATCTATAAAATTAATCGAGATTATTGGTTGAGAATTAAAATAACTTTGAGAAATATAATTTTCCAATTGTTTCTCAGTAATCGCTAATTCCTTTATAAGTTCGGAAAAAACTTTTTTTTTCTTATTATTATAATCATCTTGAGGTTGCATAACGTTAAGAGTTTTGATTTATATAAGTTTTAATATAAAAGAATAATATTGGTATCAGGTACTAAAAGAGCTAAATCATTACTTAAATTTTTATTGTCGATTACTATTATAGATACTGGTATTTTATATTTATTAGCTTTTTCAACGATAAAGTGAAAATCTATATCTCCGCAACCTAAATAGAAATGACTAATCTGATCTTTGTGCTTTTTGATTAAATGTAATATATTACCAGCTAATATGGCATCAACATCAACAAATTTATTAGTATTTTTATTTTTTAAATAATTTTCAATATGAGTGCGATTATATTCGTTTAACGGAATTACGCTCAAATATTTCTTTAAATGAGCTGATGCAAAAAAATGCGCTAAATAAGGAAGTTTATTTAAATAATTTTTCTTGATTCGCTCAATTGGATTTTCTTTCGTATGGAAAGAATCTGGAAATTTTTTTTTAAAACTTATTAGAAGATTATTTACATCAAAAGCGAACAATGGAAACTTTTTTCCTTGAAAAATCAATTTAGATTTTTTTTCTGCGTCAAGATTTTTTTTCGTATTAATATACAGCTTTTTATAAATACCTTGTAAAGATTCGTATTTCTTAATTAAATTTTTCCATAAATCGATTTTTTTTTTAATTATTTCTAAAATTTTCTCTGGTTGGCATAATATTGGAGTATAATCTTTTGATAAGAGATCTGGGTCCAATCCACGACTTTTTTTAATTAAAGTTATGATTAAATTAAGAGTATTTTCAGTATTATTTGTAAAATATGTTGGAATTTTAAAAATCTGTTTTTCTTTTTGCTCTAATTCTTCAAGGCATTTATTCATTTCAGAAGTATGATCTAAATAATCCGATCTTACTTTAATAATTGCTATTTTTTTTAGGTTTTTTCCGTAAATTTTAACTATATTTGAAAACTCTATCAATAATTTTCCGATTTCATCAAGTTTATCCTCTTCATTAGAATAATCTTGATTTGGACTCATTATCATACTCTTTATAGGTTCCTTAATAATAGCCTTGAAAATAATGTCCGCTACATCGGTTTTTTTCACCTTAAAACCTATGTCATCTACAGAAACGATATCCTCTTCAATTAGGATTTTTAAAATCCAATAGGGTAATTTTTGTACAATATAATTTTCGTCGTTTATGTAAACTTCTAAAAGCGAAATGTGATAATCTTCGTAATTTAACGGTTTAGTAGATTCAAGTTCGGCTTCGGTAGAATCTATGCTTAATTGAGAAGCTTCTCGGGCTTCTTGATTAAGATCTGATACTTTTATATCATTAACAAAATTATAACAAATTGAACGCTTTAAAGTCACGTCTAGTTTTTCTATTTCTTGTAGTACGTTTTGTCTTAAAACTATTGCAAATTCAACTATTTCACGCCATTCGTCTTTAGTAATGATTTTGTTCGGAAATATCAGTTTAATTAATCCTGATAAACTATGCAATAAAGCCTCCTTATCTCGTATTGAAATTCCTTTTTGATTACCTTCGTAATCGATCTTATAAAATTCGATCGTTTCATCGATTAAATACGATACATTTTCGTTTCTAAGTTTATGCATAATTTGTCCGAAATAATTACTGATAAGACCTAAATGTTTATTTAAATTGTTATCCCCTAGTTTTGGAAGATCCCAACCGTGAATAAAAACATGAATACGATCTAAAAAAGCAGAGTTATTCATATCCTTAGGAAGAATCTTAAGATATTCTTGCTCTTTCGGTTGTATTCTATTTTTTTCTAATATAAAATCAATATTTCCTTGAAAAACTAAACTAACGCGGGTAATCGCCTCTAATTCACCTCTTTCAACTCGATTTGATGCCATGATTTGCTGAAATTTTGGTATTAATACGTTAAGTTGAGGATTTGCCTTATTAATTTCGTCAAAGCATAGAACGTCTTTCTTGAAAACCATACCTATTCTTCGAGTTGTTTGATCGTAAATTAATTTAGCTAGCGATATTTCACCGCCTAATAGAACTCGGCAGTATTCCGAAGTGTTTTCGTAAATAAAGGATTTTCCTGTACTAGGTGGTCCTAATTCTAATAGATTTGTACACGCCTCAACCATAGGTAATAATCTGGCTAAGTACAAAAGTTTTTGTTGCCTAGATAAAATATCAGGGTTATATCCAATAGAACGGATTAATAAATTAATCCACTCTTCGGTGGTGAAATTTTTTCTATTTCCAATATAATCTTTTAAAATTACATAGATTGTTTGATAACATTCAAACTGGTTCATGTTTAAAGAACCATAATCTCCCTGTTTAATATGCTGAAACTGAGCCTTACCCCATAATCCTCCTTTTAATAAAGTTTGATATTTACTTGGCAAAATTAAATCCTTGTTTACTGTTGCTTTTTCGTCTAAAATGGATATGTGTGTGAAATATTTTCCTTTTTTTAAGTCAGTATAAACTTCAAAATGGTCAATTATTTCTACAGAACCTAATTCCAATGCAATCGATTTAATGGCTTCTTTGTTTATTTTTTCATGAGATTTTAATTTCATGAGGTCTATTATTCTATCTATTGCATCTTGGCGAATTAATCCATTTTCATCAGCATAATTGCTAATTAAAAATTCTGAAACATACGTAGGTAATTTCTTAAATTCAGGAATAGAACTTGCATAAGATTTTCTAACTACTTTATTAGGGAATTGATCTAAACATTTTTTATCTAAATTATCCAATCCTTCTTGTATACTTTTCATGTAATATTTCTCATATTTTTTAATTTATTTTTTAATTTGAGGTGTATGACGAATTTTCTGGAACTTTTGAATTTTATTTCCACCTTCTTGTACAACGATGGTTATATTAAAATCGATATTTTCTTCTTCTATAATTCGTTGATTATAATCAATCGTAAATCTCTGACCATCGCCTGGTTTAAGATTGTAAATAATTTTAGGTGAGATAGAAATATTGAGTTCATAGATATCAATTTGGATTTCGTAAATAAATTCATCTGAAATATTAATTATACGCAATCCTTCTTCAATATAATCGTCTTCTTCGCTAAATTTAATGCTTTCTAATTCTATAAACCTTTTTGATTCAGGGATACCGTATTCTGGTCCTATTTGAATCGTTTCTAATGAGCTTGTACTGTATTGGTCAATCATTTTACCATTTTCTAATTCTATAACAAAATCAAAATACGGTTTTATCGTTAAGAAATTACTGATTACTATACGCTGAGCAAATTTATCAGCAATTGCTCCATGCGTGAGAAAGTCTATTAATGCCGCTTTTCTTTCGTCGTCAAAAAAACCTAAGGGTTCGTCTAAGAAGATAAATGATTCGTTTATACTTTCTTCAGGCATAGTAACCATAGCAAAAGAAAGTCTTATTGCCAATGCAATTTGATCGTTTGTTCCACCGGAAAATAAGGTTTTTTCGACGTAGCCTTCCATTTTCGAATCAAATACTTGGATTTTATAATCCCCAGAAATTTTTGCATCTTTATAGCGATCTGCAGTTAATATGGGCAGAATTTTAGATAGAAATTCCTCAGTTTTTGGTGTAACTTTTTCTAAAATACAGTTCTGACCGTCTTCTAAAATTTCAATTGCTTTATTTAAAATTTTACAGGATTTTCGCGCCGTTTCATAAGTAGTTTTTAAGTTTTTGGAATCAATTTCAAGACTTTCAATGATTTTTGAATCAGATCTGTCTTTTTTTAGCTTTTCTATAAAAGTTCTACTTGATTTAATTTCCTCGTCTAATCCTCCAATTTTATTCATTTGCGTGCTTAAATATGTATTAATATATTCTTCGTTTGATGTATCTGAAAAAGTAGGAATTGCTTTACTTATTTTTAGAATTATAGCATTTAATTTTTTCTTAATATCTTGATAAACTTTCTCTAACTTGTCTTTAAATTCATTTTTTTTGGCATCTATTATTTCAATTTTTAGCTCGTCTTGAAAAACTATTTTTATTGCTTTAAAATAATTCTCCCACTCTGCGTCAATTGACGTTTTTAATTTCGTTATTTCTGTATTAAGTTTTTTAATTCTCTCTTCATTAATTTTAATTTTAGAATCTTGATATTGCTTAGGAAGTAAATTCATAATGTTATTGAGGTCCTTTTCCTTCTTTTGAAGTTCTATTCCTAATTTATCAAGATTACGTTTGATTTCGGTAACTATTGTTTCAAAATTTTTTTTATTATTTTCAAGATCATCTAATTTATTCTCTGAAAAATATTCCTCCAAATCCTTTTTTTTATTTTCAAAATTTGCCTTAGAAAGAGTTATTATATTAAAATCATCTTCAAACTTTTGATAGTTCTCCTTGTAAATATCAGGGATTTCGTTATTTAATTTACTGCATTCCTCTTCTTTCAACTCCATCTGTGAGGCTAATTTAAATAAAGTTTCACTTTTACTTAAAATATCGTTGCGCTTTTCAGAAAATTGATTTAATGATTTTTTTAGCATAGGAAAATTATTAAAATTCGAATAAAATTGATTCCAATTTTTCCAATTGCAATTTTGATTTATAATTTTTTGAATATGAGCGATATCATTTTCTAATATAACATAAAATTTATTTAGACTTTTTTCTTCTGGATTAAGTATTATTCCAACATCCTTACATATTGATATACAATTATCACGTAGATTTTTAATTTTGTTTTGAGTTTCTGAGATCTCTTCTCTAATTTTTTCAAATTCGATAGAAATTACTTGTTCTTTATCTTTTAAAGGCTTATTTTTTTCACGTTCAATAATCTCATCGTCAATTTGTAATATTTCTGATTTTACTGCTTCGTATTCTTTTTGAAATGCTTCAAATTCTAACGAATTTAAGTGCTTCTTTAAATCTTCTTTATTTTCGTTATGCATTTGAATTTGTGTTTTTATTTCGGTGATTTTTGTTTTATTCGAATTTATTTCTTTTGAAATTTCCCAGCTAGGTTTTTTAATATCGTAATCAGAAATTTTTCTCTTTAAATCGCTTTCCTCATCGTTTAATACGGGGATTTCTGCCTTAAATTTGATTTCAGTATTTTTAAGATCAGTAATTCTATTATCAATATCTTTAATGAGTTGTATTGTAAGTGAATCCATTTTATTTTCTTTAGTAGTGCTTTTTTCGCGTACATATGAATAACCGCCTATTACGCAACCAATAATAATGAAAATTATATATAATGGAGACAACAATATGCTCAAAATTAGCCCAAGTAAAATAATTCCAACATAAATAGGCGATAACTTAATTAAAAGCGACTTTTTTAAGGGGATGCTTTCTTTGTCCTTAGAAATTTCAATTTCGTTTAACCTTTTTTTATAGGGTTTTAATCTATCTTGTTCTTCTTTTAATTTTTTCTCAAGATTTAATATTTCTTGATTAATTGATTCCTTTTTTTTATTATTTTCGCTTATTTTGCTTTTTAGGCTTGCATATTGAAGGGATTCAGATTCTTCTTTACTTAATGTAATGAGACTTTTTTCAAGGCTTTTTAATTCTATTTCCTTTTTTTGTTGAGTTTCAATAAGGTTGTTTAATTTTTCAGATTTACTTTTATACTCCTCAATTTTTTTATTTAATTCTTCTTCCTTTTTCTTTAATTGAAGTAATTTATTTTCGACACTAAATCTTTTTGATTTATCGTTTAAAATTTGTAATGTATGATCAAATTCGCGAGCGCTTTTAACAGACTTATCGTATTCTTGAAACGATAAAGATACTTTTTCTCGTAATTCTGTTTCAAATTCATTTAATTCAAGTTCTATTTCCTGGATTCTTTTTTTTAAGGAATCTATTTGAGAACTAAGAGAACTTATATCGTTTCTTAAGTTATTAAAGTTCGTTAGAATTTTTTTCCAATTTTCAAATTTTTGCGTTTCATTTTTTTTGATTTTAAGTTCTTCGTTTGTTTGTTGTAAATTTTTTTGATTTTGAAGATATTGGTTTATTTTTTCTTCAACATCTGTTAAATATCTCTCGTTTGTAGGAAGGTCTTTTAACAATGTTTCTTTATCTTTCTTCAAAAGGTTTGATTCATTTTTAATTTTTTCACATTCAATCGCTTGATCCTTATATTTTTTTTGGTCTTCCATATCGCTCTGTAATAACTGAAGTTCTTTCTGAAATTCAAGAAGTTTACCATCTATTTCTATATTTTTTTTTGATATTCTGTCATACTCAGAAATAATATGTTCCATTTTCGAAGATAAATCTTTAATTTCTCTGAATTTTTTTTGCGATTGTTTTAAATTTTCAGTTTCATCCTTAACCCTATTAATTTCAATAGAAATTTCTTCAATTTTTAAATTTTTTTCAAAATAGCTTTCAATTAATTCTTTTTCCTTTAGGTCTTTTTTATATTGAACTTTTAAGTCTGTAAGTTTCTCCATATTAAGTAATTTGTTCAAAATTTTAATCCTATCTTGCTTTGTCTCTTCCATAAATCCTTCTAAACCTTTTTGCTTAACAAAAGAACTATTCAATAGTATTTGATCGTCAAAACCAAGGAATTTTTCAATTATTGGGTCTAATTCTGCTGTTCTACCATTAAGTGATTGTTCTTTTCCAGTTGTATAATTTTCCCAAAATTCAATCTCAACAGAAGTACCAGTTTTAGTTTTAAAAATCTTTTTTTTAATTCTTGCTGGAATTCCTTTCTTTTGAAATATTAAATCAATAGTAGCGACTTCCTTATCAAAAGCAATCGCATCAGCAAAACCTCTTGTATGTTTAACAAGTAATTTTGAAGTCAATGCAAAAAATATTGCTTCAAAAAGCGAAGATTTTCCACTTTCATTTCTTCCCGTAAGAAGAATATTGCCTTCAGAAGGGAAGTTTAGATTATCAATTCTAAGATTTTTAAATCCATCAACATCTAATGAAATTAATTTAATCATGTTTTTTTAAATCTTTATATATTCCAATCCTTTTTTATTAAATTTATTGCCTCTTGGTAAATTGAAACTTCGTCTTCTTGATTTAATTTATTTATTTTATCTCGAGTGAAGTTCTCAAGTTCATCGAGTAAATCGAAACGCTGAATATCTTGTGAACTCTCTTTAAATTCAATATTATCTAAAAGTTCAAAATAATAGTTTATTCTTCTTCCAATTTCGCTGTATTTGAAAATCTTAATATTATGATAAAGATCTTTCTTTATTTGACCGATCAGAGTCAATCTGAATATATTAAGCTGATCTGAATTTTTTTTAATATTTTCGTAGATAAAATCGTTTACGTTTTCTGGAGCTATTTGACTTAAATCAATAATATTATGAAGTACATTTAATTTAGAGATAGGAATTAAGTCCAACCGTTTACTAAACTTTTTATTATTAAAATTGTGAATTGCTATACCACTAGCATTTTCACAGAAATTTAAGTTGTTTTTATGAATTTGAGGGCATTCTATAGTTTGAAATTTATATTCTCTTTTTATTATAGAATTGTCTTGTATACCACCAATAAGAAGTGCATTTAATTCATTTTTATTCAACAGATTCAAAAAATTAGTAAAAATAGTTTCAGGATTTTTTTTAAAGGAAAAAATATCTGAAATAATAAATACGTTAGTATAATCTTTTTCGATTTTTAAATTAAATTCAAATTGATCTGGCGATTTAAATGGTGTTGGAACTGAAAAGATCTGAAAAAGATTATCTTTAATTTGTCCTTTGAACATAGGTTCGGCGATTTCTTTTGATATTCCTTTTTTAGAGAATAAAAAATGAATTTTCTCAATATCTTCAAAAATATGATGAATAGGTCTATCGTTTGAAAAAGGAAGGGGTGTATCGTGAGATCCAGATAAAAGAAATACCTCTATACCACTATTAGATAATTTTTTAAAGGATTTCCCAACTTTTTCAATTGTTTTGTTTTTAGGTTTTGATGTGCCAAAAAGGTTGCCAGCAATAAACAAAATATTAGGTTTTTGCTCGATAGTTTTGTCAATAAAATTTTCAAAATTTTTAATTTGATCTATTTCGTATGAGGTTATTTTTTTAGAAGACATGTGTTTAAATCGAGATTCTAGGTCAATATCTGAACAAAATATACATTTTAGAATTAAATTTTACACCTCAAATAGACCTCAGATAAAGTTTTTTAATATAAATATTTAATATTGGTTTTAAATTTCATTTAAATATACAATTTTGTCTTCTCCTAACCAATATAATAAATGTTAATTATGTTAATTTAAACCTTTCTTATGAATTTGAATTTGAATCGTAATAATAAAAAGAATGATAACAATTGATTTATTAATATTTTAGTAAAAAATATATTAAGAGCTTTTTAGAAATATGAAAGAAATTTAATATTTAATTCCCACTAAAGATTTGGGAATGTTTTTTCAAAAAGTATTGTCTAAAGAGAAATTATTTTCTTTATCTTAAAAAAAAATTATTTATTTTTTAAAAATACAATTATTCGTAAACACATTGTTTAATTATCGATGGCTTTCTCAATATGTTCGATTAAATCGTCGGCTTCAGTAGTTTCAATATCCGCACTTACGCACGCTTCTTTTATCGCCTCCACGATAATGTTAAAATTTTCGAGCTCATCAAAATAAAATAATCCGGCATCAACAATTTTTCGCAAAAACCATAGTAATTGGACGATAGCGGAATGAGACATTTTAATATGGAACATATAATCAGGATTAGAAAGGGTTTCTTCCATTTTAATCACCATATAAAATTAATTGAATATTTTAATTCTTTTATTTAACCTAATTTATCAATAATGACTTTATAAAGTAACCGAGAGAGAGAATTTTTAGATTATACAATTATTTATTTTTCAGTTTTTTTTAAAAATTTCGAGTTTAACTTACAACGAAAACATACTTCTAAAGTTGAGATTGTTATTTTACCAAATTTCAAAATTAACTTTCGCAATATTTATAGAAAAATTTTATACTCAATAAAAGAATATCGTTCATGATACATACTAGATTTTAATCAATGTGAGTTATGTACTATGTGAACTATGTACTAATTGTTGTTATTAATCGAGAAGAAATGTCTATGTTTTTCTCAGCAAACAACTCTAAGATTTGATCGGGTCGCACTTCCTTATGCTTCAGAACTGCTTTATGTAATTCGAAAATTGCTTTTGATGATACGAAACTAACTGGAAACGAGAACAAATTTTCTTCGTTTTTTAATATTTGGCTTATTTCACTATTTTCAGGCGCCGATAAGAAAAATATATCTGGTTTTTTCATCTTGAAATTCCATAGATTGAGGTATTGTCTCGTCGAATCAATAATGTTTTGTTGCATATATTTTAATAATTGTTCCTTTAACGCACCTACTTTTTTTCCGGTGATTGGTTCGTTTTTACACTCAAATATTGTCGCATTATTTTTACGGTTCAAGACAATATCAGGTTTTGTGCCTGGTCCTGGCACGATTGCTTCGAGATTTAGGATTCGAAATAAATTCACGATCCAATGTTGCATCGTTCTTTCTAATCCTATTATTTCGTTCAAATTAGGGCTTAATTGACAGCTCGTAACCTTTCTCTCTTTTTGTTCCATCACACAAAGTTCAAAATTAAAGTTTATATTTGATTGGGTACATGTTGCCGCGCCGTACGGACAACAGCGAACGCATAATCCGCATTTGACACATCCAGCGATATAATCAGCATAAATTGCAGCCGCAGGACAAATTTTTCGGCAAAATTCTTCTTGACATTGTTTTCGTTCTGTAATAGTTCCCGCCTTGAGACGTAGAATTTCTCTTGTTGGAGCGGTTAATACGACTTCGCCTCTTTTATCGGTTCTTTCGGCGAAACCTAAATAAACTGCAAAATTTTTCATCGAGGGAACAAAATCATTAAAATCTGTTTCGGCGTTGATATTATAAAATCCATATTTTTTTGCTTCTTCAAAGAAACGAGCCGCAATAACTTGATTAGGTGCTTTTTCACTAAGCGCGCTCAGAAAGGCAGAAAGGAGAAAACCCTTTTGAAAAAATTCTTTTAAAATTTCCTTTCCCACGATTTTCGGCAATGTCATTTGATTATCGTGAAAGAGTTGCTTCGTCTCGTTTCCTTTTATCGCATTTACGAATGCTTTTACTTTTAAACCGAATTCCGTTGGTTCGTAATTTATGATTAATCCTATTCGCTCGAGCGTATTAATCATATAGCGGATGTCGTGATCTTGTCGTTGATGCCCTCGCTGCCTCATCGCATCTTTAATCTCTTCAAAAGATTTTTTGCCAGTATAAATTATGTCAAGAATCTCGTATGTACTAGTGCGCCGGAAAAAATTAATTTGTTCGTTTGATTGAGCCATGACTTTTTGCCTTAATGAATTGAATACTAATTTAATATTTGTCTTTACGGGTTTAAATAGGTTGTATAAGGAAGAATAGCATGACTCGAACAAAAATAATTGCCTTATATCAAGAACTCGTCGAATTATGGATCCAATCGGATTCAATGTTCCAAATTGAATACTTTGAACATATTTTGTTTGATTTACTAGTTAAACAATTAAGCCAAAATCACATTGAGTTATTAGACATATTTAAGGATATGGCGCCTCAAATAATCTTTTACGACTCTCAGTACGAATATTTAAGGAAAGAGATAAGAGATGAATTTAAACTTTTTGAATTATTTTCTTGAACTTTATTAAGGCATTTTCGGTAAATTCGCATTATCTTTGTTTCATAACCTATTGAATTCGGAATTGTTTTTCGATTGAAATATTATTTTTATTTCCTAACACAACTCTTTTAATAGGGAAGATATTTCTATCTAATTTTTTTTCTAAGGATTAATATAGTTTTATCCAAATTTTAGATTTAAAAGAAAGGAGAACAAAAACAATTGAACGCTGAAAAGTCAACAATAAATAATGAATTGTTAAGAAAGAATTATTATCGTTCGGCGTTGCCGCGTTCTCAAGGTCCAAGCGCCTCATTGAAGAAATTCCATAGATATATCCAAAGTAAAAATGTTAAAATTCACACTGTGTTAGATTACGGCGCGGGAAACCGGCGAGACGAATCGTTTTGTTTAAAATATTACGGTTATTATATACCTCACGACATAGCCAGAGTTTTTCACATTAATCAGCCCAAAGAAGTGCTGGAAAAGCCATACAATTTAGTTATATTCAATTATATCTTAAACATTTTGATTCCCGAAGATAGGTGCCTCATCATCGACGAGATTAATAAATATTTATCGAAAGGCTCCGTAATTCTGGTGTCAGTGCGAACGATTGACGATTCTCGAGAGATTAAACCAATTTGGATTAAGTACGAAGACGGTTGGGTCACTTCTCGATTAACTTTTCAGCATTTTTTTAGCAAGTTGGAATTATTCGAATTATTTAGCAAAAATGCAAAAGAAATAATCAATCTTGGTAGAGGCGCAATTGTATTATTTCCAAAAGTTCTCAAAAGTTAAAATGAAAAATTCGCTTCCTTAATCCTTGTTTTTTTTTATTTGTTTTTAATTAAAAATTATTTATTAAAATGTTATTATTTCATAGAAATTTTCTTAAAATATAATTTACAATTGTTATAGTGCTGTTCTAATAACTCGTTTTTCTTTAAAACTGTCTTTTTTGCGCTTTCAATATCGTCGTGGAATATCGAGAGAAAACTGTTTCCTACATTCCTTTTAAGTAATCTTTCAAAAAATTCTGCCTCTTCAACAAAATAGTTTAGCTTTTTACGATTGCAATTTTGACACGCTCCTACAATGTTCCAGATTTCAGAGTCCAAAAGATAATTATAGGGGATAAAATGATCAGCTTCAGGAGTATCGTTCATATCAAGATTACAATAAAAACAAATATTCTTTTGATACTCGTATATTTTTTGCTTATCTTTATTGGAAATGTTCCTGAAGCCGCGATACGAACGATCAGCAATCATAATTTTGGCGTTCAAATTAGGGACAGTGTTCAAGCGTTCCAGAAATATCGCAAGATTCGCTAAAATAGCAGATTCAAGAATGGGCAATTGGAGAATAATAAATTCTACAATTATTTTTGATAAACCAATATAGCTAATAATGTGACCGTTAAGGCTCGTTTTGAATTCTTGTTCGTCTTTTATATCGGATTTTAAGTCGATTAATTGCCGATTTTCGTCGTAAAAATCGTAGATATGCACATCTCTTCTCAAAAGGTATATAACATTCCGATTAAGCAAGCTGATTATTTTTTCAATCGTATTTGTAGGGATTTCCTTCGGAATTCTAATGCCTGGATCGTTTTCAAAATGCTCGTCAATAATTTTGTATATTTTCGCGGTGAGACTTTTAGAGTTCAACTGTTTCAAATTAAATCGCTTGTAAAGAACGATATTAAAGCGGAAAAAGAATTTAACAAGTTGTTTAATAGAAATTAAATAAATCTCGTTTTGTTCCTTAACGGCTTTTATTTTAATGTAATGGAAAATAGCTTTGAGCAATATTGGCTTATAACTAGAGGTAAGTTTTCCAAATTGAAAGTAATTTGAAAATTTCGACGCGATTTCGTTAAAAGAATCGTTTCTTATTATTGACATTTAAAAAGTTTAATTAAATTATTTTAGTATAGAATCTATAAAAAATCTCGTTCAATATTAGTTATCTCTTCTAAACCTAATCAATTTTATATTTTTTATCCAAATCCCATTTGAAACCTTTAGAATTCTTTTGTTTATCGTTCAATTTGTTATAACCTCTTAATAATTTATTTAGAAAAAATTTTATCGAAATATACTGTATCTTCGATAAATGTAAAGGTAATTCGTTTGTCTATTTCTAATATAAAATGGATGCGCTTTGTATTTAAACTTACAAGAAAGAAAAAATGTTTTTTGAAAATTTTTTCAATTTTTCATTTTAATTTTTTAATAATAATTTAAACTTTATATTAAAATAAAATCCTTAATTATTGTTAAAATCCAAACGCTAATGAATCGATAATAAATTTTGATTTATCATGACCTACTTCATGATATATTTCTAATAATTCTTGATTTGTTGTTGGTCCACCAATGATATTCCAAAATTCTTGCCCTATTAAAACGATCTCTTCAAAAGGTAAATAACTTTTTGCCATTGACCATCTATATGCTGTTTTTGAACTACCATATGGATTATATGACATTGCATAATAAGTTTGTAATTCTGGTCTTCGTCCTTGTTTTATTAGGTGAAATCTTAAAATTCTTTGTAGGACTTCTAAACATTGCCCTTTATTTGGTTTGGGGGATTTCATTTCAAAAAAATATTCTATTCCTTGATATGTTTTAATGTAAAGATCTGCTCGAGATGATCGAATTTCTTTATCGTCACTTCGTTGAGAACGAAAAATAGCATCGATTATTTGTTGAAATGTAGGTTTTATACCACCGACTGCTAAATTTACATTTTCAAATGAGGCGACTTGATGGTCAATTTCGTTTATTCCAGCCAAACTTACTTCTCCACTTAAATCGTGGTTTCTTTCTACAATTTCATGGTGATCTAATGCAATTAATCTTGCACACTCTTCAAAAGTGGTCCCTAATGTTGAACTAAAACTTCTTTCAAATGCATTTATTCGTAAAATTTCAGGAGGTATAATCGCCGCATGAAACGGTTTTAAATAGCCTGTTCTTGATTCTTGATTTAAATAAGTTTTTGAATTTCCAAAATCAGATATTTTACGATTCTTAATTTCGCGAACCGTTGTTTCTATAAAAGCTTCAAGATAACCCTTAATACGATCGTGCGTTTCTAATGAAATTGCTAATTTTTTTTTCATTTTAATTTTCTCCATATAAAAATTGATTCAAAAAATTCTGAAGCTCGACGACCTGTTCTACGATTTACATGTCTTTGAAGGATTTTTTCAATTTCAATGTTTAAAGATTTTGCAATATCACCATAAAAATTTGCACTATCATTAGCAATAACAATTAATCGTCCATCAGTTTTTAATGATTCAATGACATGTTGAAAAACTTCAATAATATCTTTTTTATAAGTTTCTTTTGCTTTTTTACTTGTTCCATTCGAAGCTGCACCAATCTCAAATTCTCTATTATCCTTCAAATTAAATAAGTGATAAGCATAAGCATGTTGTTCGTGATAATCGATTAAACCTACATATGGAGGACTAGTAATTACATCATCTACAATTGGGAATTTGGATTTTCGACTATCTGCATGAAAAACTTCAATTTTCACATTTCGACTAACTTCAGCGAATTCTTTAATTCTCTTAATTGTATCTATACTGTATCTATTAATAAATTTAAATGCTTCTGTAGTTGGTCGACAAATTCTCGAATGTTTATAGCATTGATAAGGCTCAATTTGAGGCTTTTTTGGAAAATCTAAATCAAAATGCGTCGTTAAACGAGCGGATCTAGCTGAACGAGAGAGTATTATTTTTAGTAGATCGTTATATTCGTAATTTCCTTTCTCAATAAAATCACGATATGTTAATAATTCAAAAAGTGCCTTAGGAGCAAACCAAATTTTTAAATATTCGTCA
>Ga0315284_10000828_pt1 | contig 42231 bp, 63 predicted proteins | sample YL17G09_16_MG_FD_203696 | JGI IMG/M metagenome (GOLD analysis project Ga0315284, IMG submission 203696) | Sediment microbial communities from Yellowstone Lake, YNP, Wyoming, USA - YL17G09_16 | ecosystem: Environmental > Aquatic > Freshwater > Lake > Sediment | place: USA: Wyoming | collected...
CATTTCCAACATCTACAATTTTTGAAATTACGTTTTTACTATTGGCAGATTTAGTAGAATTTGGCTCTTCTTTGACGGGCTTGAACATATTATCTTCGTCACCAAACTCTTTAAGTTTTTTTCTGGCAGCTCTAAGTTCTTTATCAACATTTTCTCCCCATTCTTTAAGAGGATTCCCATGCATCTTGTACTCATTAACTTTTGTAAGATAATCATACAGAGTTACCAATCCACCAATAACGAGCGTAATAATTCCAGCCCAGCCAATAAAAGCAGCTGCTTTATTCATAGCCAATGTAGACAATCTTGCCGCTTCCGATGCATCTTTTACACCCTTAAGATTAACTATATACCTAGCCAAAACTTGAGTGGCATTATTTACCGTACTCATAAGAGTACCAAAAATGGCTATCAATGGAGATACAGCCGTCATAAGCAAAACAGCCTTTACTCCGGTAGAAGCGATGGCTCCGGCAGCCTCTTTATGTTTTCCTATCCAGCCATTCATACTCTTAACAACCTCAACTATCCAACTCACATATGATTTTAAGGTAGGAAGCATCTCATCAAGTAGTTGATAATAAACACCTTTAAGACCAAGTTTCATCTCCTCCATTTTTCCACTAAAGTCTTCTGCGGCCCTAGCGGTCTTCTCACTAATAACCGCTCCAAGTTCTTCCGCCGCTTTCATAGCTTCTTTTAATCCTTCCGGACCAAGATTCAAAAATGGAATCAATGCTCTTCCATACCTACCCATTAATATTTGTGAAACTTGTAACTTCTTTCCTACATCGTCCATTTCAGCAAGTGTTTTTGAAACATCCATAAGAACGTCTTTAATATTTCTTTTCTGCTTTGTTGCAACATCCACAAGTTCAATACCGTACTTTTTAAATGTCTTTGCCATCAAAGATGTTTGTTTTTCTGCCATCGCCATATTTCTACCAAGTTGTTGCATACCATATCCAACATACTGTAAAGAAACCCCAGACTTTGCCGCAGCCAGTTGCAAAGCAGACAAGTCTTCTACAGAAACACCAGTCCGTTGATGCATATACCAAAGACTTTCAGCATAAGCCAACGCCTGTTTTGTTGCCATAACCGCACCCGCAGTAATAAGCGTAAATATGGCAGTAAGTTTCATTCCTATTTGTTGTATAGCTTGACCACTCTGTGTAAATGAATTTATAAATCCACCAAATTTCTGGTTCACACCAGCCATTACTTCACTAAGTCCCCCCATAAAGCCCTTCGCTACATCTATAGCAAAACCAAATTTTCCAGCAAATCCCTGAGCCTCTTGAAACCCCTTTGCCGTTGCTGAAAGAGCTTGGCGCAAACTCATCGTAGTCTGTTCCATCCCCCCAACAGCCGCCCCTACCCCCTCGGTAGCCACCTTCATCTTGTCTGTGGCATTAACGTAATCGTCTCCAAAATTAATTATAGAGACAGACCCTTGATTATCGAGTGTGATTACAAAAGGAAGTTCTAACTGTTCATTCGCCATCGGCTCGGCCTTTCATATCGTCAGAAGGACGATTTTCCTTCTTTGCCAACCGCTTCTCATTGGCAACATCAATCATGTACAGAAGCTTACCGGACAGCCTGATAGCCGCTGACTCACCGACTTCTAACAAGTCGCATAATGACCTGACCAACTGAGGGTCAAATTTTAAGATACCGACATTGGTATCGACAGATTGCGTGAGTAGAATCCCGAAGATGAACCATGCGTCCGAATTCGCCTGCAAGAGCGAAGGAACGCCTTTGGGACACAGGCCATCTTCGTCCAGCTTCTCGCAATTCGGTCTAAGATTCTTCGGAAGCTGGTCAAATACCCTTTTACAATCCTTGCAGTTCTTGGCATTTGGAGTTTCTACCCACGCAACTATTTTTCCAGATTCGTCATCTCCTTCTCGGCCTTCTTTTTGTCTTCTTCAAACTGTTCCGGAGTCGTGGCAATGGAAAGTACCCAGTTCTCAAAGTCCGAACTGTTCCAGAGCAGGGAAATGCGATTTTCCAAATTGGACTCGATTTCCATATCATCGCTAACGCCGGAGTCAAGTTTGACGGGCCAGAGCCTCTTGAACTTGGCTACCGTCAATCCCTTCCATCCCTTGACCACGCTTTCGGCCCAGACCTTGGCAACACGCCTGCGGTCCACTTCCTGCTCCTGCTTCCGGGTTTCAGCATTCCACTTTCTAATAGTGGATTCGTCATAAATCCGAAGCATCTCCTGCTTCCCGACAAATGCTATTTCAACCTGAAACCCAGAAATACTGGGATACTCCATCCAGACAGTAACGCCTTTCATCTGCGTACTGTCAATTAACCGTTGAAGGTCTACCATTAATCCTACCTCCTATAAGTAAATTTACTTAAACGTCACTTTTATTTCATCGTCTCCGGCTGCCCCACCAACGGCTGTGAACGGAAGTTCAATCATGATTTCCTCGTCCCCAGAAATGACCGGAGTCTTGTACTCAATCTTCGGGCAGGAAATCTCCATGATTTTTCCCGCAACGCTGCCAGCAGGAACGATAAGCGCGTCCTGAATCTGGTAGTCGGAACGATAGAAATAAGTCGGCATGTTCTTGTAGAAGTAAAGTCTCAGTGTCCCCGACACATCCCGGAATCCCGGTGCGCCGTAAATCGTGGGGACAACAAGCCCGTTCTTCAGGTCTGTATAGTACTTGATGTTGTTGTTAATCGTAATCGTAGCCGACAGAACAATAGCCGTATTCGTATCAATGGTCAGATAGCCGAGCTTTCCGTGTACGGGCGCACCCACTTCAACTCCATTGGCAGGGAACCACGCCTCAACAGCGGACCCGGAATTAACAACTGCTCCAACAGCCGGACTAATAGCCAAAGTATTTGTAGTGTAGTTTACGCCAGTGACAAGAAACCCCAATCCGGTATTAGTAGCAGACCCAATCGTAACCCTAGAAAGTTCTGTGTAACGAGTGGCATCATCAACATGAATATGGTCATCGGGGGCAGCTGTAGTCGTAGCCAAAATAGAATGACCCGCCCGATACCACTTCATGAACTGCCCGCTCCACGCAACAGAAGCTATGTCGGCTCCCGAGACGTTGACTTCTCCCTGATTGACCGTGCATCCTGCCATGTAAAAGACCGTATGACCGACCTTTCTAAGAAGAGAAAAAGACGGCAGGTTCGTAGTGCTGTCAAGCGTGTAGTCAATTTTGACATTTGGAGTAGGCGTGTTATCGCCCATAAGACATTCCCAAAGAACGTCCGTCTCAGGCTTGGTCCCGGCAACACCGGAGGGCTTCACATAGGTATTGAAGCTCCAAGAACCGGGATTCGTCCGGGCCTTGATAGGGGTAGAACGACTGCGCCGCGCCCTGACCTGAGCGTCATCAAGAAATTCGATTTCCTGATTCGTAGTAGCCGCACCAACCGCAAGGACCATATCCGTTGCAGTCGGGTAAACCAGAGTACCTTCGACTTGCTCCTTCTTGACAAACAGTTGCTCTTCGTTTGCAAGAGAAAATTTCTTCATTTGTTATCCTCCAATTTGATAAGTTCCGTCTTTACCTCCCATCCCACGGCTTTTCCATACATCAAAACAGAAGTCTTAATGCTGTTAAAGACTCGTTCAGGGACTTCTACCCAAACCCCCATAGGTGCTTCTCCGAACCCAGAGATTTTCCTATTGGCATTGCTAGACTTAACATAGTATTTAGAAATTGTGAATGTCTTCGGTTTTTGTATGGGCGGTTCCACTTGTTTTTGTTTCTTTGGTTGATAGTAATTAGGCATCTGATATCCTCTTTTCATACTTCATTTCTATCGTGGCAATAACCTTCCACATGGGGAATTCCCCTGAATTTCTAATATCCGAAACCGATACAGAAGCGCAGGTCTCGTTCAATGTAGGGTCTCCTCCAAGTGCATCTTTTACCTCCTTGAACAGGGCTTCACCCTGCTCCCAGTCTGTATTAACACCCAAATAGTAACAAGTCAACACAACCCGGTTTCTCCACAAGGCATGCCTGCCTGTTAAATACGGCATAGGAATCTCAGAACTCGGTACTATTTCTATCAAAGGGTATTCTGCGGCGGAATACTCATCAGTGTCTATTGGTCCAGATGAAACAACTACTGTTTTCATACTTGTAGTCATAAGTATTGTAGCCAATCTGTCCAGTTGCAAGTGACGAGTAGAGTCTGCCATGATGATTTTCCTAAACCTGCCCTAGATATGAGACGTTGACCATAAAGATAGCCGCACAGTGTGGCTCCATAAACCCTTGGTCCGTACTAATTGAGGCTACTTCTACCCCATAGGCCACGCCACCCGCAGAACCATCGGAAGTAAGCGCAGTAAGACCCTGCGTAATAAGAGTGTTCAAAAGAGTGGACATATTACCATCTTCGCTTTTACTAAAAATTACAACCGTGTAAGATGCAGTTATTAAAAGGACATCCGAGCAAACATATTTTCTACTCTCCCGAAGTTCGTTCAAAAAGGCGGACGGGTATTCATAGTTCTCAAAATTCTCCATGTGCTGTCTGTCTACCCGCTTCATTCCAGAGATTCCCAGCAGGGCAGACTCAAGCCATGCAGCTATTGCTTCCCTTGTTCCAAAATAAATTCCCATTATTGCGGCTCCGCTTCTTTACTTGCTTCTTGCATTTTTACTCTTATACTGTACTGTACAATATCCGAAATTGCTTTATTGACTTCGGTAAGTTGATTGAACAAAGCTCTTTTTGTTTGCCGGACCATGCCATAAGGAGTTGTTCCGGGATGCCAAACTAAAGAGGCAAAAATCTCAGTTCCATCAGAAATAGTAAAGTGAAGTGGTTTTCCGGGTACGACAACCGGGGTAGTTCCACCACGGATAAAATGCGGCCTCGTTCCGTATTCAAGGAATCGCAAAAGAGGATACGCATTCGGACTCGTATTATGGATGATTATTTTATCAATAAACCCTTCGTTATCTAACTCAGCATCTCTCGTCCAATAATTACCAACGTGGTCGGGGGCGTTATGCATCTGTGGGGTAAGACGTTTCAGCATAGCCAAAGTCCCCTCTTGCCCATCTATGGTAGTAACCTCGTCTGCGGTAAGGCTCCAAACAACATCTCCGGCATACTTCTTAAAGTTTTTCATCTCCCCTATAGCGGCGGCGAAGACGGCATCTGGAGTCTGTAACTTGAATTTCATGGGAACATATTCTTCCTTGATTCAACGCTAAGATACTCATTGAATCTTTGACGTAATTTCTGAGCGTCCTGAAGAGTTGGGTCCGCCTGAGACCACGGAAGCATACCGCCCGTGTGCGAGACAGCCGTAAGTCTCCGTCTTTTTCTAGCTACGAACTCAAGAGCTTCTGCCGTACAGTACCAGACCATTAGTTTTTCAAAGCGGTCTGGAAGGGAGTCAAGAGTCCAGCGAGAAACACCTATGTACCAGACTTTGTCTCCTGCAGTCGTTGGAGGAGGAATCAAGAACAACTTGTTATCCTGAATTCTGAACATCCAGTCATGCGTATCCCGAACCTTTTTCTTTGCCAACGCATCGACAAATTCCTTATAAATTCCGGTCTCTACATCGTAAGGTCCGGGAGTAACGCCCGGAATGAAAACGTCAAAATCCGTATCGAACAAATCCCCAAGAGTTGACCCACCACTCCAGTCACAAAACAAGACATCTTTAATTCCAGAAGCTAAAGAATAATCTGGCTGGTTTTTGACAGTCGTGATGGAATATATATTCCAGTTAGATACAGATTCGCTGATTTTATCCAGACAGTCCTGCACCATCTGGGTAATATCATTATCAGCTATTTCGTCTTCTTTAGGATTACCTGACTCAGCCCTTGTCCGGCTCAGGACTACCGCTTCCCTCACTGGCATTTGATTCCTCCTCGTCTTCGTCAGGAACAATGTCCTCTGCGTTAATTACCAAGACCTTCTCCCGAGCAAGTTTTGCCCTAAGTATATTTTCACTCTTTCCCGGTTTGACTTCAACTGCGTCTCCCAAAGCATTGTAAAAAATCTCAGGATTCTTCCCCTTGTTTGTCACTATCTCCTTGTAGTACTGAATCCTGTCTGTAAGAACAACACCATTTTTTTCTGTCATGATTACTCCTTCTTATAAGATGACCACAAATTTCTAAACATTTCCAGTCCTAAATAAACTCCGAAAGAAGCCTGTCTCTGCCAGATAAACAGGACTCAATTACCTCATTGGTAAGGGTCAGACCACATTTTGGACAATCTTTTGGGTTTATAGATATAATTTTCTCAAGATGCTCTTGGCTTCCCCACAACTTTATTAGCTCCGAAAAATTATCGTACTTTCCAAGATTTAAAGTATTATCTCCTCTGCGGTCAGGACACAGGTAAAATACCTTATTTGCCGCAAATACACCCGTCAATGGTAGTACTGAACACCTCTCAAATCTGACAATCTTATCCCAATCTCTTCCAACTTTCTGAACAATCCCGTAGATATGAAAGTCAGGAGATTCAAGTTCAAGCCTAGCATCCTTAATGTATATTTCAGATATTTTCCTAACTCCGACTCCATACTTGTAATGAGGAAGCCACATAGGTCTGATATGAACCTCGTCAACACCTATGCGTTTTGCTATGCTGCAAAAGGAGCGTATATCAGCATAGTTTAAATGATGAATAATAAACTTCATCGTGATTACCGGAGATTTTTCTTTTCCTCTTTCAGAAACAAGAGATTGAATCCCATTTATAACTTTTTCAAGCGTCCCCAACGGAGCTTTCTTAATTTTCTGATATGTCGCTTCGGTAGCGGCATCAACGGTAACACCAACCCAAGAGGCTCGTAATAATAGCTCTCGTATCTTTTCATTGTTAAGAGAAGTTCCGTTTGTCTTTACTCCTATATGCTGTTCGTTCTTATATGCCGCAGCTAAAAATTCTTGTATTTTAGGATGTAGTAAAGGTTCTCCTCCAGAAAGAGTAATATTTTTAACCCCCCACTCTGAGAGGTTATTAGGAAGAGAAATGAAAATACCGTCAGGAATCGATGTTGGAGAGTTATTTCTAAAATCTCTATTCTTGCACCACATGCAGTTGACATTGCAGTTGTTTGTTGGGTCAACTGTAACAGAAAGAGGTGGAGGAAGTTCTTTACTATCTCCTCTCATCCAGACAAGAACTTTTTCAGCATGTTCTTTTTCGGCAAGAATCCTCATACTATTAAAACTATGATAATTATATGTCCATTCTTTCCACATTAGAATTCTCCTTCACTTCAAATTTTTCTTTGTTCTATCAGCTGATTGTGCTGCTGTGTATTTCAACTTTATAGCGTCAGTTCCAGAAATACCTGCAATTAAGATACAAGCTATCCAAGTTGATTTATCTACCAGACTTGTCAGTAGAGGCATATCAAGACTTGCTATTTTTACAAGATACAAAGAACCAAAGTTCAGAACTGCCCACCCAATAGCAACCCGAACTCTACGACTCCATTTTCTGCCATTTCCTGCTTCTTCGTTCATGTGTCTCCTCAAACTCTTTATTCAATTTTCTAAAGTTTTCCAACTCCAAATTAACGCACCCAAATGTCTTAATATCCCCTCCCTCTTGCGGGTCCGTTTCAAGGTCGTATAGTTCTTCTGCTTCGTCGTTTGTTAAAATATACTTATACTCTCCAGCCAAAATTGCTTTTTTTCTTGTGAAGTTAAATAATGCTAAGAAAGATGCAGGCTCAAGATTTTCCCAAATCTTATCTGTCCAAACCTCACTGACAATAAAGTCATGTGATTTATCAGATAGCAGATTTATTCCATCTCCATACGACTCAACGTCAAGAATAGTTGGAGCTATATCGATAAGAGAAACTAATTTTTCACTGGTTGCAGCAACCCGTCCGGGATAGTAGACAGCAAGAGGAACGCTTATGACAGACTCGTAAAGGCTATAGGAATGCGCTCCCCACCCCTTGTCCCACAGCTCCTCTCCGTGGTCAGATGTAAATATGACCATCGTATCATCTAAATATCCGTACTCCTCAAGGAATACGAAGATTTTCCCAAGCTTCATATCGTACTGAAACGCAGCTTCTCCGTAATAATGAATGGCTTCTCTTCGCAGAGTGACATCGGCAGCCGGAGACGAAGATGTCTTGTATGAATTGAAAGACCCTTCTTTCTGTCTTGGAATCAAATCCTTATGCTTGTTTCGCCTTTCCCACGCGCCATAAGATTCATGCGTGTCAAAGTCTTGAGAATAAAAGAAAAAAGGAGGCTCTTCTTTAAGTGACTGAACAGTATCCATGAATTCTTTTTCCTCAAGATATATCCAGTCTCTGGCCTTAAAAGAGTCAAATCCGTCATTAAGTTTGAAGGTATCAATCAGAAACCCCCCACCCGTCCGGGCAACCGTCTTGTACCCCCTTCTGTGCAGAGCAGAAGCCAGACTAAGTCCTTCGTGAATCTTGGGAGAATAAAACTCAGGATGATTCTTCATTATTGAAAATATCTCATTGCGGGACAAGTCCTGAACTCCAAGAGTTCTTGGGTACATTCCCCAAAGCAAGGACATATTTGAAGCCAAGGTCCACGGAGCAGCTGTGTAAGAATTAAGAAATTTAGTGCATTTTTTATCGATAAAATCGTTAAGAAACGGCATGCAATCACTATTGTATGCAGTATCCGAGCGAAGAGAATCAGCGACGATAAGTATTACGTTCATTTTTTGCTATAGTCCTTATATTGCGGGACCACAGGATAACAATGCCCTCCGTTTATAATGGTAGACATCATCTCATCGTACTCCTGAACCAGCGCATTTCTCTGAAGATTCAATCCATCTATTTTTCTTTTCGCTACAGCTACAGTATGGTCATCGGCTTTGGGGTCGTGTGCAACCTCTTCCTGATGCCATAGTTTAAGATTTACTATTGCAAGTTTGTCAATAAGACTGCCCGGAGTTTCCATAGTCATTCTCCTATAACAATACCAATGCCATGATTTGCAAACCCTTTCTTTGCATGAATGGTTACAAACGATTTACCGTCCATCCCCTGTTTCTTTGTAGTAAGTTCGTTCCAAAACTTTTCAACTTCGTATTTTTGATTGAAAATGTCATGAAGAGCGACAATACCAGTAACGTATGGAGAGTAAATTTCATAATCTTTTTTAACCGATTCGTATGTATGACAAGCGTCTATAAAAAGAAGGTCTATTCTTCGTACCTTCAATATCAGTTTCAATTGCTCTAACGTCTTTGGGTCATGCGTATCCCCAAGTATATCTGGAGTAGACTTTTCAGCAGAACTATCAATCCCAATGCAAGTAGCACCAAGACCGAACTCATAGAAAATTCGTTGCTTGTTCTCGTACACACCAAGTTCAACAACAACAGGATTTGTTATCTGTTGCTGTATAAAATAGCTTTCTACAAAATTTAAAAACAAGAACCACTCAGAAGGGTTTTGCCATGGGATAGGATAAATTTCAAATACTTTTTTATTCATTTGACCACTCGCTCATATATCCCCCATGAAGAATAGGACAATGATATCTCCAATCAGCATAATTACTAGGAGTCCTCCAATCTGGACCAAAAAAGACATCCAACCAAGCTTCGGGTGGACTTGGTACTTTGAACATCTCTCCAGCAAATGGTACAGTTGTAAATTCTTTTAGAATATTTACGGGGTACTCTGTATGCGTTTCATAACACTTCCATGTTTTCCCCATTCTCCGATTATAAAAGAACAAATCTTTTTGTCTATAATGGCACTGAATCTCAAAAGGAAGTACAAGAGTATCTCCATCAAAATGCGTCTTTAACCACAAGATACGTCCGTTTCTAATTTCCTGACCCGTAAAATGGGCTTCGTCGTATAACGGACCTAGTTCATAAAGAATATGCTCCATACTATCTTCTGACATTACTCCAAGGTCGATATCCTTATCGTATTCAATAAGCCTTCCATCCCGAATAAGACCAAGCAGAGTTCCTGCCATAAGAAAAACTTCTTCACCAATAGAATCAAGACGCTGCTTCAAAAGAACAAACTCATCCACAACACGGTTCATTCCTATTTTAGAAAATCCAAGTTCTTGGCTCATACGATATGCCCTTTTATTTCAGTAGTCGAAACATTAGGAGTTCTGGGTAAGTAAACAACTTCACAACATGATTTCAAAAAATCGAACTTTCCGGACCAGTCATCTCCGATAACAAAAACAGATATCCCCAACCGTAGAATATCATTATATTTTTGCTCCCACTCATATTCCGGTATAACTTCATCAACATAACGAATTGCTTCCAGTACATTTTTACGGTCCTCGTAAGAAAAATAAGAGAGCTTATTCTTCTCTAGCCTATTGAACTCATCCAAGGATAGCGCAACAGTCAAGTGGTCTCCGAGTTCTTTAGCTCTTCGCAAAAAGTTTATATGCCCATAATGAAGTATGTCAAAGGTTCCATAAGTTATGACTTTTCGCATAACAACTCCTTTGCTTTGGCTAGAACAACCTCGACTGGTATCCCACTCAGGCAGGGAGGGATTTTCCTATTCTCTTTAGACCTATGGTCTGCTCCGTCAATACATTTGACGCTATAATCGCAACCAAGCGTTTTACCATCAATTGGGCATGGAATCTGTACAATTTCCATGGAAGGGAACATTTTCTGGAAGACGCTTCCCCCCCTATACCCAAAAATGGCTATTGTAGGCACCCCCAAGGCTCCCCCTGCGTTAGAAAAGGCCGAGTCCAAGGAAATGACCACATCTGCCACAGACATCAATTTAAGGGCTTCTGTGAAGGAATACTTGTATGTCAGACCTGATTTTTCATCCAGTATTTTAAGGCACACTCCCGGAAGCTCTTTTAGCTTGTTTATCAGAGCCGTCATACCGGGCCAAGTCTTCAACAGGTTTGTCGTCTCCTTAGCTATGGCGATTTTCCTAATTCCATCTTCTACGCCCCATTCTTTATTTGCCCAATCCGTGGCAGCTTCGTCCACCTTAATCGTAGGATGAGTTTCGTCCCCGAAAATACTTATGTAATTCAGATAAATCTGGTCTCTGGGAGTTACAATTCTACCGTACTTTTGCATCTCAATAAGTTCAAACTTATAATCAATGTCAGTACAGTCAATCTTCATATCCGCCTGAAGATTTTCCCAATCGTCCGTCTGAACTGTGTCAATAAATTTGTTAAAGGCATAGGCTTCTTTGAACGCTTTGGGAACAACATATGTTATTTCGCAGGTAGGGAACTTTTTCTTTACAACCTCAGCGATAACCGACATAAATATATGGTCCCCAAGGCCACCCATCCAGCGTCTTATCGCAAGATGAAATGTCCCCTTGGAAATTATAAATTCGCTCATACGGTAAAGACTCGCTCCCGTGTCTATTATATTTTTCTTTATCTTTCCCAGTGCCTGACTCTCATGTGGATGGATTCCCCACTTCTCTTGGTACAGCCGGATGTTAGTGACCCAATGGATATCCCTTGATTTTATTTCTTCCTCATTCGTCTTAATGACTCCACCCAGAACATGATAGAACAAGGCTGCCCCAGTCCTGCAAAACTTCTTCCCCGCCAACCGAATCCGTAACGTATAGTCGTTATCTTCAATATATCTCGGCTTGAATCTCTCATCAAACATACCCACAACCTCAACGCACTCTCTTGAAAAAAGAGTAGCCGAGTACGCACCCGGAGGTATGTCCGTTACGATTTCCATGCTCTTCTGTGGAGTCTGACTATCTATGAACCACGGGGCGCACTGTGCCGTTGTAGCAAATACTCCGTACACATCATTATTGTTCTCAAGAAAATCTACAAGTTTGTCTATGCAGTCAAACCGGAGAGTGATGTCATTATTTACAAGAAGAAAGTGGTCGTAATCCCCGGCAAGAAACTTTTTTAGACCTATGTTCTGTGCAGCCGCAACACCCGTTCTCTTAGACTCGTAATCAATCCCCTGCGCTTTCAACCACTCAGGTGTCCCGTCCGTACTCGCATTATCCACTACGAATACATCGTAGTCGTTCCATGCTCGGATAGAAGTCAGAGCTTTTTTAGTCATCTCCAGAAGGTTGTATGTCAGCATGCAAACAAGAACTTTTTTAGGCTTTGTAAGATGCTTTTCTATTAAAGCTATAACATCATCCGCCTTAATATCTTTAAGACAACGAGTATATTCTTTATCTGCTTTTTCTTGGTAAGATGAACCGTCTATACAATCAAGAGTCCACCAACACGGACCAATCCCAAGAGGGCAAGACCCTTGAATAAAATCAGCCTTCTCATAATCTTCACAATACATCTTACCGTCCGTATGCCCAAACAGAGCAACGGTTCTCTTTTTCAATGCTCCTGCAATATGAAACGCTGCCGAATCCGGAGCTACGATTACATCACATTCATTGATAATAGCCGCCATCTCTCTGACGGTAAATTTATATGCCCAATCCTTGTTCGTACAAAACTTGTCTAAAAAATTTATTACTGAAATCTTTTCGTCTAGTTGTATGACAGAATACTTATTTTTTATTTTATCTATTAACTCTTGCGTTTGCGGGACCGTCCGTGTTTTGCAACTAGACTCGGTCTGAAATCCAATAAGGGGTCTTGGTAATTTATTACAGATAGTTTTTGCCCAAGCTTTTTCATCCTCCGTAACAGCCCACACAGGATTTCTATCAAATAAGAAAAGACCAAGATTCTCTAAAATAACCTCGTTCCTATTTCTGTATCCATAACGTCTGTCAGCAGCTTTCTCCCTCCATTTCAGCTCCAGACCGTTTACATCGAGAACTGAATCAAACATAATCTTAACATCGGTTGGAACTTCGTATAAAACTCCACCCGGTTCTATGTATGGATTATTTTCCCAGACGCTCTTAAATTTTTCGTTGGCAGCTACATAAATCTTTACTCTTCCTTCATACACTATTTTATATGCTTTTGGGATAACGGTTATCATCACGCTATCCCCAAGTTTGTCTATCTTTGAAGCATCAATAAGAATTGAAATCTTATCTTTTTCACGGAACAATTCTTCTGTCAGTCTATGCGCGTTCCAAAGCTCCGGAGAAACAAAATATGTTTTTATATCCGCATCACTCAAAAACTGGTCAAACATTTTTTCTCCGGGACGAATGACAATAGGTTCGTGATTCCTATTATAAAATATCTCCGAAGACTTACTGCTATTAACCCATAATTTACCTTTTGGCAACCTAAAACCTCCTCCACCCTTTTGAAGCATCATATCTTCCATCTGACTCTCTCTACAGCCGCCTCAATCTCTTGCCACACTTTTTCTTTATCAGCATACATACACTTATACTTGCTTCCACAAGCTTCCATCTTTTCAAAGCACGGAACACACCCAATAAGTTTACTAAGACTTACCTCTGTCGCACCTTCCGGCCTTAAAGGATGTTTAGATATTCTCTCAGACCCTCTGGACGGACCCGACAAAAAAACTACAGGGGTACGGGTAAAGTGAGCCATCCACAAAGCGGCAGAATCAACCGTTATCAGAACAAGCGCGTCCCGGAGTAGCTTAACCGTTTCGTCTGGTGGGATTTTCCTATTTTCTCCCATGACATAAACAGGAGCTATCTTCTCTAGCCGGGGTACAAGATAGTCAACAGTCTCCTTTGGTATAGTCTTCAAAGGCTTAGAACCACTATGACAAAACACTATCCCGCCCGTCCCAACTGTCGGTTGCTCCAGAGACCAGACAGGCTCCTGCTTCTGGTCATACCCAAAAAACTCCCTGAATATGTCTACCCTGTGCATAGAGTGATATTTTTCAAGATAAAGGTCTCTCTCAACAAGGTTGTCAAGGTAGAAAGAGACATCATATTTTCTAGGAGTCCTTGTATCAGACATAAACGAAGAAAAAATACCCTCGTTAAAAATTTCTATAAATCGAAATCCTCTAGCGGGGTCTTTGTTCGTTATCAGGTGTATCTTTACATCTGGATGTTTTTCTTTGAACTCGCGGGCCACGGGGAGGAACATAAGGACATCCCCAAGCGCGTACCTGCGTATAAAGGCTACGTCACAAACCCCTTTCATAACCTCTGTATATGTTTCTATTTTTCTGAGTGTTTTTGATAAAGGGATTCTATCGTAGGGTAAATCAAAAGCGGTGCGGGGAGGGATTACAATAGGGTCGTTGAGCCTGTCGTAGAATATCTCAAGTCCACCCGCATTGTAAACCAATTACCACCTCCCCGTACCGTATATACAAAATGAACGGGGGGGAAGGGGGAATTCTTCCCCCCCGTTCTGAACAAACGTCCCTCAGTTAATTATTAGACTATTAACTTTGTGTGAGGGTAACGGTTGCCAGTCCGTCCTTGATAAGCGTACCATACGCGAATCGAGTCATCAGACCCTTTCTAGGCGTGAAGTCGTTGGTATCCACAATCTTCGGAGTCACATAGAGAGGAATGTAGGGTGAGTAGAAACCAACAGAGTCTGTCCAAGTATTTCCCTTATATCCCATGAGGAGCTTGTTCGTGACAGGGAAGAACGGGTCTTTGTAAACCCGGTATCTGTCATTGAGCGTCCCCGAGAGATGCCGACCAATTGCAAATTCAGAAGGGTCGTTGGCAGGCGAGAACCGGAACTCTTCAAGCTTCTCAAGACGCACGATGGTATCGGGATGTCCGATAATCCAATTGGCGTAGCGATATCTCTTCTTGTAAATGAGGTTCGATGCATCCACAACGGCTTCGTAAAGAGTCCGCTTGTAATCCTTCAGGAAAGTCGTGGAAGTATCGCCAGCCAGCTGACCGTTGATATTCCAGTTGACGTTTCCTGCGCCCGTGCCTGTTCCGTACCCAGAGCCGCCCGCTCCCGCGAGGAGAGCAGTGATAATAAGACCGTCAATTTCACGGACAATCTGTTCCTGCAGCACGGTCATGAGTTCAGTTTCGGCATTAAGACCATGGTAAGCCATGAGGTCTTGCTCCAACTCCACCGTCCAGATAGCCTTGAGCTTCTTTTCGATAGCCGTGACGGTCTCGTTGGTGATTTTCAGGTCGAGTTCCTGCACCGTCCCACTCTCAGTCGTAGTAGCATAATTGGGAGACCGGACTTCGGCTACGCTGTCATCAGCAGTAGCTTGGTCAAAGGTGTTGTGATACTGGAAGTCGAGATAAAAAATCTTAGCCGTAGGCTGTGCAATCGGCTGAATGGAAACAAGGTCCATAGCCAAAAGCTTACTAAAGATTTTCCTAACGAGAGGCATGGCGATGGTCGTAAAGGTAAAGGACTGACCGGACGGAGTTGTCGTAGTCGTATCCTCCAACAGGTGCTTGGCCTGCTGCCTCAGGACTTTGGATATAATCCAGTCCTTGGATGAGGGGTCATTCGCCATTTTGAACTTGTCAAAATCTTCCGTCAGGGCCGCGTAAGAGTTTGACAGAAACTTAACCGGGTCTTCAACCAACATCTTCACTTCCGGAGCGGCCTGCTGCCGGAGGTCGTACTGAGACTTCAGGTCTTCATAAATTTCCATTACTTATCCTCCTTCTTAATTTTCATACCACCAAAGGACTGCATCTTCCTCTTAAAGTCCTCCGCAATCGGGTCATTCCCGTCATTGGAAGGTTTAACCACCCCTTTGCCCTTGTCTTCAAGGATTTTAGATTCCTCACTGGCAAGGACTTTGGCGAAATCTTCGTCTTCTTTCAGATACTTAGCCACATCTTCCGGAGTCTTGATAATACCCGAATCCAGTTTCTCGACCAGACGGGTCTTAACCAAAGCTCCAAACTTCAACCCCTGCACACCTTCGTCAATAGAATTACGAAGTTCCTGCTTGAGCTTTTCCTCGGCAACCTTGGCTGCCTGTTCCTTCTGAGCATCCAAAACGGCTGTCTGGTCAGTGATTGTTTTCTCTAAAAGAGTGACCTTGTCAATCAGAGCCTGCCGTTCCTCGTCCGCCACCTTTGCCGCCTTGGGATTTTCCTTAACGATGTACTCTTCAAGATATCCGCTAGAGCTAAGGATATCAACAATTCCCTCAAGGACAGAAAGGTGCTTTTCCATCTCCTTGTCCTTCGTGTTCAGCTCGGCTTCCAACTGAGAGACACGCCCAAGGTTCTCCTTGAGTTTAGCATCCGCCTCTGTAACCTTAGGCTCAAATTCTTTGGAGAACTCAGCCTTCAGTTCGTCTATAATCTGAGGATGCTTTTCTTTCAGCAAAGCCAGAGTTAGTTCTTCAGACATTGCTTCCTCCTGTATGACTTTTTCATTTGCGTCCGCCTGTTCTATGATTTTGTGAATCTGAGCGGACTGAACAGACGGGTCAATCACAAAATCAACACTCTCCAACTTATAACCCTTTTCAATCTCCTCCAATTCCTCTCCGTTGACAGTAACTTTCTTACTGTTACCAGCCCCACGCGAGGAAAATCCCGGCCTTCCACCAGCTCTCAAAATTTCCTTCAAAACAAGACCTGCCGGGGTATTAAGAATAAGACATTCACCAAGAATACGGCTAGGTTGAAACTCGTCCCACCAGAGCTTTGTGACCATATGGGACGTTTCCTTCAGTCTCCCTCGCACCTCAGGATGGTCAACCTCTCCGAATACACGGTTTTCTTGAAGACGGTCTTTCAGACCAGCAAGTGCTTCCTCAAGGACTTCCTTCTTGTAGATTCTTTTGTTCCGATTGGGAATGTCGGCTTCCTGTACAACACCAGTAACCTTCATTCTTTTTTCGGTCTGTCCCTCGACAGCGTCCTCTACAATCCTGAGGTTGCTCCAAGTTGTTTCAACTAAAAGTTTTTCGGGCATTCTATGCTCCATGTATGACTTTATCCATAGTTTGTAACATGTCAAGTATTGTTAATTTTGTCATTTACCACTTCCACTGATAGATTGCAAAACAATAACTAAAAGAACACCAATCCCAAACCCCTCTGCCCTCTTTTTCCATTTGGACTTTTGGTATTCTCTTTTCCACTTATTCATAGCTGTCTCGGCAGAGTCTTTTGCAAATTCACATTTAACCAACTCTTCGCCCCTAAGTTGTAATGCTTCCTGCAACTTACCAACACTACCAGAACATAGAGTAAATTTGTCTACCAACTCTTTAGTCACAGATATCTGGTCCCCAAGTGATTTTCCTAATGCTTCCTCAGACAGAAAGATATTAAGGGTGGACTCAGCTCCGGAACGAGTGAAGTCGTATGTTTGTAGGCCAGTCAGACGAACTTCTGTCCCAACCCTACTTGAAATCTTTGTAACAAGTTCATTAGGAGAGAGGGTTTTAGTTTTGGACTTCTCGTTAGCGAGGGCTTTTTCTGTTTGTATCTGTTTTTCTTCAAGTTCTTTTATCCTTTCGTCCCGCAGAAGTATAAGCTGGTTTGTGTTATTTATCTGCAGAAGAAAATCAGAAATCTTAGCCTCGGCTTGAAGCTTGAACGATTTATATTCAGAATCAATATCTTTGAACAACTCCTCAGCGGCAGCAGCCTTTTTTTCAGACTGCAGCTTTGAATCATATAGATACAAACATCCGGCTATCAAGAGAACAATAACAACGCACAACACAAAGGTTTTCATGCTAGACTCCTAAAACCCCCTCTCCACCTCGGTTCTAATACCCTTACTTGACTGTCGTCTTCGGATGCCAAACGTCGTACAGACCACTGGCAACAAACCAGACGGAAACAGCGTACAAAAAGAATGCGCTCAGGGTGAATTGCTTGGTGAAAAGCAAGTAACCGCCCGTAAACGCACCCGATACAAGCATAGAAATAACGTAGCCAAGAATCTTCTTGGTCGCGTCACTCGCGCCCGTAAAGAGTTTCTTAATGTACTCCGTCACACCCTGAACACTCAGGATGCCCCCAACTCCCGCAAGAATAAGCTGCGTGATAATCGGGTCATAAATCATGATGTACCTCCTATTTGGTATGGTAAAGTAGCGTAAACCCTTCTCCCATCCAAGATTTGGGGAAGAGCATCAAAGAACTCTTTTGGATTAGCCGTACTGTAAGACTTTCTCTGGTATACAATTCCGTCATCCAATATTTCTTTAGCAAACCCGTTAGTATCTTTCAAAATAATAATATTGGTCCCATCAAATCCAAACGTAGCTATGATATCAACATCATCATCGTCTCTGTGTGGAAAGACAACATCAATTCCAAGCATCTTTAACCTCATTCATACTTCATAACAAATTTATTATTGCTTTTGTCGATTATTTCTCTAGCCTTCGTATCCCAAAGTCCGGGGTTTCCGGGAAATTTATCCATGGTATTTAAAATCTTTGCTCTGGTAAAAGAGTTTTCCACATGTCGTATAAGTTCTGGAGGAGACCCTATTTTTTGAGCCATAGCCATGATATCTTTCTCTCTACTGACATACCTTTCAAGCGCGGCATGAATTTTTGGAGAGATAGGTTGGTTTCCAGATTTACTTTCCGCATGCGTCATATAGTAAAAATCATGAGAAAACGAAAGATTATTATCTATGGCAATTACTTTTTTAGTAGACTCGTTTATCAAATAGTTATTCATATGTCTATCACTATTCGCTATAACTATATCCAACGCCATCATTTCGTCCCATGACTCTTGCTCAGCCCCGTTCTTACCTGTTTGTACCATACCTACCGGAGTCCCCTTCTCATCCCATCTCTGCCAAGAACCGATACCAAAGTGGTTCTCCTGAATACGATTTAGTTCATCATCTCCTTCTCCAGCTTGCACAGCTTCAATCCCGGCCTGATATCCCATCTTTATTTCTTCAATGGTCGGACCCTCTCTTATTATCGTCTCCGGAACGATATCAAACCCCATTGCTCTGCTTATAGCATAACTCAAAGCATCGCGCATCATGGATGACCCTTTATCCCCACCACCTAACGCATGCTCTTCCGGTTTATAGGCATAGGTTCTTTCTTCCCCATCCGGACCCCTAAGAACCGTCTTCCACGTTTTGCTAATGCCCTGTTTTCCATTCAGTTTAATATTGATAATATTACCGTTTAAAATAAAGTCTGCTTTGGCTTGGTCCACAAGAGGTCTAGTTCCTAAAATATCTTTGGGAATCTTTAAACTATTGGCTATTCTTCCCTTATCATTACCCCTAGCAGAATTAGGCGGCCTTCCAGAGCCGGGACCACCATTTTTACCCGGAGGACCACCCTCAATGAATCTCTTAGAGAATTCTTGAACTACCCTGTAATATCCCATCTCAGTCCTCTATTGATTCCTCATAAGGAGCATTCGACCACGACCTGCTGCCATGGTATTCAAAGGGTATAAGCTTGATAAACCGTAATCCCTCAGAAGAGAAAACAATATCTCTTGTCTTTTCATCCAAAAGAGGCTCCGCCAGCCGTTTTGTAGCAACAGCCAACGGAAAGTCTTCCGATGTTTTAATTTCAAACGCAGGCCCGCCAGAAAGGTCCGCACCAATGGCGTAGATGGGTGATTTTCCATCTTCCCACTCTGAGTTAAATATATCTACCCGTAACACTTGTCTCATTTACCCTCTCCCCAGCACATGCGGCACAGCAGCTCGGTTGTTCCGTATAAAAGTTCCACTATTACCCATATAATACTGAGTTCTCGGTAAAAACTTACCACTAGTCTTCAGTGCTTCCGCCCGAGTAAATATATCCTCTACTCCACGCATATCTGCTGCGCTCATTTTCAATTTTTTTGCAGCTTTAAATACTTTTTCCTTACCCGCTAAAAGTTTATTAATAGAATTTATAGATGACTCAGATAAAGGCTTCTCTTCGGGATTAAGTTTAAAATCGTCAAAAACACTAATTCTAATATATGGACTACCTGTCCGCTGAGGAATACAAAGTCCATTATCTATGGCATGAAGCTTACCATTTTCTTCATCAATCATAATATTATTTCCATGCCTGTCCGAATTACCTGTGATTGTATCAAGTAGAAAAAGTTTTTCTACTTGGTCCACATGAGACTCAGCAAACCTAGATTGCATCCTGTCAAATGCCCCGGCCCCATTATTTCTATCCTCCACCTCTCCGTTTATTCCCTTTATCCACCGTTGCGCAGAACCTATTCCCTTCTCTGGATGAACAAATAAATCCGTATCTGGAACTAGTCCAAGCCCCATCGTTCTATCAATAACACAAGCCAAAATCTCTCTTTTATAAAAAGTACCCTTTTCTACAAAATTTCTCAACTTTTCACCCCGAGGGATTATTAGATTTCCTTGTCTATCCCTACCCATACATTCTCCGTTCTTTGGTTTGAAGCAAGTTTTTAATTCCTCATCCCCAAATTTCATATACAGTTTGAACGAAAGGCTCGTAGCGCGGGTATCAGAATTAGGTTCTGTCCTTGACACCTCTCTAGAAATAAGGACATCCTGAAGATTGCTTCTATCTTCAGGAGCGGAAATAGTAGGATTCTGTTCCCTCGGTATTCTTCCCATATCATGTCCATACCTACTACCTACGGTTCTTCCTGAACCGGGTCCGCCTTCTAAAATATCCAAAACACCACGATTGAATCGCAGGCGTAAGATGTCGTAGCTCAATTTATTTATCACTCTTTTTTAAAAGAATAGTAATGACAGAATCATCATCAGTAGGAAATTCGTCTATTTCCGGCAACATGTCAAGCCACACAGAAAACTCATCGTCTGTTTCGATATCAGGTTCTATATTTTCTCTCATTTTATTTTGTAAATAAATGTATAAGCCCCAAAATTACCCCGAGTATGGAAATACCAGAAACGAACCAGAGTTGCCCCTGTGAAGCCTTGCCTTGGTGGCTGGACCGAAAGTCTCGGCTTTCCCGCAACTCGTCATCATACACCTTGTGAGAAAGAATTGCTTCCGCCCGTGTGAAATAATTCTTAGATTGGTCGCTCATGGCTTGTCGAAACTCATTCATAGAAGATAAACGAGCATTCATTACCTCATCGCTCTTAGCCATTTCAGCACACAGTGCGTCAAAACGGGAATCAACGTAATCTCGCAATGTAACCCAGTCTGCCCTGTGCATAACCCCATCTTTTCCTTGTGCCAATTTACCCATTAATCTTCCCACAAGTAAAAACATTCATTTTCTATCTCCTTTTATAAAAAAATCATAGGTGAACGGTCCATCCTCCTTTGTCATGACAATCGGCTTTATCATAATATCTTTTCGTTGAACCTTAATTCCTTTTTGGTTAAGAAGGTCATGAACTCCGTTAATACCCTCAAGGATTTTCCTATCCTCGTTACCGAACTGAGGAACGGACGCTATAAAGAACGATACTTTTCCACTCCTCTTGAACCAAGTCATCCCCATTTCTTTAGAAGACAAAAAGTCAACGATGTCTTTTTTAAGCTGTGGAGTTACCTTATCTTCTATTGTAAAATGAGTCATCGGACTGGCCTCCGAACCTGTAGCCGCAGTCAGCATCAGGACAGCGTCTTGGTCGTTATCCTTGGCAGTCTGAGCTATCATCGCCCTAGCCTTGCCATTACCCTTATAAGAGACAACCCATGTCGGCTCCACCCCCCCATATATGCCAGACCCAAAACTAACCTTCGCATCCCTCACACCGGGTATGGCTATGAGGATTTTCTCAAACTCCTGCATCTTCCTATAGACTTCGTGGGTAGACCCGCCAGCTCGGTAACTCGTTATTCCCACCCTTATTTCAGGCTCGGTTGAACCACTACCGCCGCCCGAAGTGTACTGGTTTCCCCTGAAAGGATGCCCCGGATTCTCACCCGAATTGGCATTACCCTCAGTGATTTTCCTAAATCTGGGTTTAACAATAACGTATGTCATCTCCCCTCCGCCATCAAAACAGACCCCTCAGGAGTGCGAAAGACAACTCCGTCATTCCTCTGAAGCCAGAAACCCCCTCTTTCTACTCTCTCTACAACCCCCACCCGAACAAGAACTCCATCTAGTTCCCAAACAGTCGCCCCAACAGGAATTGTGGCTGCAGATATCCCAAACTCCATCATGGCAGCTGGCCTGATGAGCTGCATTCCGTTATTGACCAGAGTCATTGCGTTACTGACGATATTCTCGACTGCAAATCTCGGGACCGCCCTGTATCCCGTAGCATTCATGAGGTTTATAATCTGGTCGTTCAGTACCTTCCTCTGAGTTATAAAAAATTCCTGTTCTACTCCCGCAGTAATAGCAATCTTAGCCCGAGAAGCATTCATCTGGCTAAACAAATCATCAAACAAGTCTGCCACGTTCCCGGTCACGGGCGCACCCTCGGCTGTCGTAACGAATGCAGCAAGCCTGTCCAGCCCCGTTATTATCTCCGGAGACAACGCAACACCACCAGAGCCGTCTGTGTCCTGCATGTCTTCCCGAACATAAACAAGCCTGCACAAGCAATTGAAAAGACACTCCGTATCCCCTGATTTTGGGACCGTGGGAAGAGTTTCTTTTGTATATGGAGAATTTGCTGCAATATCAAGACAATCCGAACAGTGGTCCCCAATAGGATGTCCTAGTTCCCAGTGAATCAAAACCCCATCCCAGTCCTGACCTCCAGCAACGTATCCGTTCCAGAACTGTGCCTCAAGAGAATCCGCATAATCCTCGGCGCGGGCCTCCGCTCCCTTAAGAGACTCATGATTCCCTATCTGCCCAAAGGCATTCTTTGCATACCGGGATTCCTGCCTTAGAGCAATGTTAGAGAATCGCTCATCCGGCTCCGTCATTCCCTGTGACTGATAAAATGGATTCCCAGAATGCATGGCCCCAGCATTAAACGCCTGCTTGTAAAAGTCAGGACCGAACTCCTTGAACTCCGAAAGAGCATCCGCAGGCGATATAACCCCTGCGTCTATTCTTCCAGTCAAGTCCTTCAGCCGCGTAGCAAACTCATCCTTAATATCACTAAACGCCGCCAGACCCTGCCTAGCGGCCCCACGGTCAAACCCCCCGATAGACCCCAATGCCTGACTCCATATACCCCTCTCAGTCTCCGCCTTCCACCCACCACCAAAGAGGAACTTGCGGCCCTCGGTAAGCCAGAACTTATCAATCTCCTCTGTCAGGACCATCGAGTTACCGGGGATTTTCCTAATCAATCCCAACCTCCGGTTCTCATCTTTGAGACACGATTTAACACCCTATCCACCCTCCTTGCCTGACGAGACCACTGCCTAGCCCACTGGACAGTCGCTTTCTTTGCGGCTGGAGAGGCGGCATTAGATGACCGAACTGCCAATATAGCATTCTTGGACCCCTCCTTCCTCCAATCCCTTTCTCCCTTGAGTATTTTTATCTGCTGTACCGTAGAAGGAGTGTTTTTAAGGGCATTTATAAGTTTATTCAATCTGTCTTTCGTAGTTTCTTTGGGAGGATATGTCCTCGTCTGATTATCGTCGGCCCGGTAAGGACTTTTAGCCTGAAATCGTCTAAGTTTTAACTTCCGGAGTATTCTATTAACTTCTCTTGGATTTTTTGTATTCTTAATATTCTTAGCCCAAGCTTTAGGCTGAGACAACCCGGACGGTCTTCTCCCCGAACCCGGACCACCCTCTACCAGAATAGTCTCAAAATCTTCGGGGAATACTTTTCTCATTTGTGTCTCCTATGGCTTGCTATATTTATCTATAGTTCTTTTCCAGCCAGAGGATGTGTCAAAAGACATCCTTACAAGCCTATTAAATCTATGCAGCGCATACTTTTTATTGTTAGAACGAACTCTATCTCCTACCTTCTTCCACACATCTCCATATCGTTTTTGCTGAGAAGGCCAATCAGCTTTCGCTCCCGCCCTTCCCGGTCTCCGTCCACTACCGGGGCCACCCTCAAGTAAGACTGTGGTGAATTCAGAAGCATTTACTTTTCGCATTTCTTCCTCCCAGCTAACTTGACCTTCTTATCTGCTCGGTCAGTCCAGTTTTTTATAAAAGGTTTGTCCGGCTTCCTATGGAGACCAAAATTCTTCATGACTGTTTCAGAATTTCTAGGTCTGGGCTTTTTTGCACCCTCTTGAAAGTTCTCCCAGTGGACCCTTCCGCCTTGACGATAACTTACCATTCCAACCGCTTTGTACGCAGCAGCTCTCCAATTTCTATTTCCTTTCGGAGCAATAAGTTTAGCCTTACCTATTTTCAATGCACCCTTGGCAATATCTTTCTCTCCCGCAGCCCGGAGTCTTCGGACCTTATGGGCCAGATAAGTTCTGGCTGTTGCCCCTCCGGGCCGTCTTCCAGAACCCGGACCACCTTCTACTAGAACAGTATTGAAATCTTCAACATTTACTTTTTTCATAGTTAGTCTCCGTACATGGGTCCGTATTTTTTAGATTTAGCAGAGGCTGACATACTATACCTCTTGCTCCACGCCTTGCTCTTCATCTTCATTCCCTTCGATAATTTTTCGGCGTTTTTCTCCATCCAACCAAGAGCCTTGATATATCTTTTTTCTCCAAGTTTTGTTTTGGCATTCCAAGATTTTGCTCTAATGACTACCTGACCAATGTCATCCCTCCTGTTGGCTAGGGAAATAAGTTTAGAAGCCGTCACTCCACTTGGCCCGACTCCCTTCCTTCCACCTCCCGGTCTACGCCCACTACCCGGACCACCCTCTAGTAAAATAGTCTTGAAATCAGACACATTTACTTTTTTCATACTATCTCCTTTTTCCTTTTCTTAAATTACCCATGCCCAAAAACAAAGCCCGATTAGCCCGCTTTGCTATAACCTTATTTATACCAGCCCTACTTCTAGGAGAAAAATAATCCCCACTAAAAAATCTTTCTTTACGAATAGCTTTGAGTTTATCAGCAAGATTTTTACGTGCGCCTGCATGTCCGGGCCTCGGACCACTACCGGGACCACCCTCAATAAAAACAGTAGTGAATTCAGATGCACTTACTTTTTTCATATTATTTTTCTTTCTTGGCCCACCTTGCCGCTTTCTGTTTTTCTACCTTATCCCAATTATACGGCTTCACAGATTTTGCATTCAATTTAGCAAGCAGCGAAATTGTAGGAATCTCTTTGATTGAAGGTATCCCTTTCCCTTTAGGGCTGCTTGTGGCCCACGGAGCAGCGGGCTTTGATTTTCTAGAGAACTTTGGATATACACGCTTACCCCCACCCGGACCCCGTCCACCTCCCGGTCTCCTACCACTACCGGGACCACCTTCTACTAGAATAGTATTAAAATCTTTAGTATTTACTTTTTTCATGATTCATGGTCTCCTTGTTTTAGTATAAATTCTTTTCTTTCTGCAAACTCCTGCTGCTTGCCAGAATTCCAATAAGACACAGGCCGCATGTAGCCAACAACTCGACTATAGACCTCAACATGTGCCTTACATCCCGGCTCAGAGCAGCAAGGGACAAGTTCTTTTCCACACTTTGAACAGGTTTCACTCATTTCTCATCCTTTCTAATCCACCGTCCCGTGGACGATTTTCCATATTCGTTCTTGAACCTGTACCAAGCCCAAACTCTGGGCATGGGCTTACCTGTACTCAAAGCCTCCATATAATACTCTCTCCATTCGTTAATCAAATCAAGTCTATGATTAAACATATTTCTAATAAGAGGAGGAAGGGTGTACAGAGAATCAAACCGCTCCTTGAAAACCATAAATCCGTGTTCCCGTATCCACTTGAAAATCTTGTCTTGGTCCTCTCCGAACTTATCCTTGTCGAACATGATTGCCGCAACAACAAGATTACCAGAATCGTTCTTTACCTTTACCGAGTGAATCCCATTCTTCTCGTCTACGATAAAGCTATTGTCCCCAGTTTCTTCTGGGATTTCCTGATGGACGTTACGAACCTTTACCAACGTCCACTTCTCTCTCATCTCTGGAGATTGATAATATCTAAGGCCGTCAACTAAAACTGATTCATTCACAGATTCCTCCTCATCCGAATCATCTTTCTTTTTCTTGGGTTCATCTTCAAACACGATGTCATCTATGTCCCAGACAAACCTACTCAAGTCTCTTTCTTCAGGCATTTTATGTCTCCTTCTTAAAGTTCTTTCTATACTCTTCGGCTTCCGCCTCAGAAACTTCATGATAACTGTCTGCATCGCTTGCATACCCAGATACGGCATCAAGTGTGCTACTCGCAAATACCCATTTTCCACTACTGTCCCATCTCTCGATAATTGGAGGAGAAACATCCATGTCCAATCGTCTCAACGACATATCCTTCTCCCCAATATAACGAATAAAATATCTCATGCCTTCCCCCAATTCTTAAACACTTCTCCCGCCCTCGCTGGAATCTTAAAATCTTTCCAGTTATCAATCATTTCTTTTTCCAAAGCTGCAATCTCAGCTGCATCTTTAGAAAGCCTTTGTCTTTCATAAATAGGGTGATTTTTCTCAGCTATGACAACAGACTCCTTCGTATGAAACTGAACTTCAAAAACATATCCAGTAGTCGTATCTCTGAACTTAGTATTAATTCCTCCATATGAACCAAGCCTCTCAAAATAATTGCTTTTTTTAACAAGCTCATATCCCTGAGATACCATTGTTTTTCCCATATTTTCACACGCGTCATAAAAAGTTTCTTCTGGGGCAATGGTTGTATATCTGACTACATCCTTTATTTCCTTAGCCGCATCATCTAGTGTAAGAACCCTATCCGGTTCTTCTTCCTTCATCTTCTGTAATTTTCTAGCTATCGACGCTTCTGTCTTTAACCGAGTATCAAACCGATTAAATATAGTCCCATCCGGACGAGTTATAAAACTACTAAGAGTAGTCCCCGAAGAAGCCGCTGAAAAAAGCATGTTAGCAGAAATAGCAGGTTCTACCGCAGCTCCAGCAGCATACATTACTTTGGCTAGCTTCAGCCTGTTCTCGTAATCAAATGTCTTTTCCCCGGTTCCCTTCGTGGCATCCTTAGGACTATCCCCACCACCCCCGTCTCTGGGCGCACTCCCACCCACCTGTCCGGGCCTTCCCGCATGGTCATAATTACCAGACTTCTCATTACCTTCCATCCATATTTTCCTAATGCCATGATGCTTACTCTTGCCAATCAGGAACCAGTACTTGGGACTCAGTAGTTCTCTAAGAGATTCGTTCTTTTTCTTCCCCACAACTTTAAGAACCAAACGCCCATCACTCCCCAAGTTCACAACTTTAAAGCTCAATCCCCTCGGAAGAATAAACTCTCCCTCCCGAAGATAATTTCCTTCTGTGACATTTCCAACATGGGGATTAAATTTAAATCCCTGTTTCCCTCCTAAAAATGTGTCAACGGGAAGTATATTTGTACCCTTTGGAACGAGTATTTTTATTTGATGATTATTGAATCCTTTGGCAAAAGTTAAAGAAGAAGAAGCTGACACATAACCAGCATCAGTAAAAATATCTCCTAATTTAATTTTAAACAACTTAGCCCATGTTCTATCTCCAATACCCCGGAAAAGAGTAAGATTTTCTTTCAGGCTAAATTTTTCTATAGCAGAATCAATATTTGGTATGGCTGTAGTCGCCAATTTTAATCTGTAGTCTACCGAAGGGCCACTCTGACCGGACAAAAAAGTTGGGTCTCTAAGATATTTATTTATTGTTACAGAATCAGAGATAGTATACTCACTTACCGACACAGTTTCCTCAGGTGTAATTGTAAATGGGTCAGGAAGATTTAATAGTTCCAACTGTTTATTTATAAATGGACCTATGTCTAAGCCCAAAGGCATCTTATCATCTATTACCGTATAGTCTTTCTCGTTGTCTCCAGTACCTCCACCTGCCGTGTACTGATTTCCCCTAAAAGGATGTCCCTCTGGTTCTCCTGAATTAGCATTACCTTCTTCGTCCGTATCTTCTTCAAGCTCAAGCGGGTCAAACCCCAACATTCCAACAACATCTTCTGGAGTAACATCCATTTCCTCATCATCTGGGTCCGGGTCTTCAACCTCCCACCAGTTGACTTCTACCTCTTCAACATCGCCTATGTGGACATCATAATCAAGTTCGCTCATGCTAATCCCTTTCTCCACACTGCAAAAATAGTTGGAGATATATACGCCTGTAGCGCAACCGTAGGGGTGTTACCGAGTCTTGCAGCAACGTGTTTGGCAACCTCCCTGACTGCTTTTTTATACAACTTCATAGTCTTAGGAACTTGAATTTTTTCCATAAACTTCTTTGCCAAAGTTGTACCCATCAGAGTCCGGAAATCTTTAGTAGTAAACTTCCTGCCATTAAGCGTGTGAACAAATCTGTTAAGTTTACCACTGTCTATGCTAAACAGCTTGCCATCCTCTCCAGCGGTGATTTTCCTACCAAGCAAAGTCTTCGCAATGTCTTTATCCTCAATGAGGACATCCTGCGCAACCCCCTTCTTACCGATAAACTGGAGCCGGACCTCTTCTCCAACCTGTACAACATGCCGCCCCTCAAGAGTCGTGGCCCCGTAAGACTTGACCTTGGCTACAATCTCCTCATCCGAACCGGGCCGAAGACCCGTCTTCATGATAAGATTCGACACAACCGCCGCTTCCCTAGTATCCGCGTCCCGACTGCGCATTTTCCTGCCTATTTCCTTCTCAATTCCTGCCTGTTTAACTTCCAAGGACTTTATTCGGGCAAACTTCTCTCTAGCCTGCCCCTTCTTGAACTTCTCACTGTACAGATACTGGTCCCGGCCCGCAGCGTCCTTACCTACAACCAACAACTCCCCCTTGGGGTCCGGGTTAAATCTAACTCCCGTCCACGCGGGCGGTATGCGGATTTTCCTAATGTGCTTTGGCAGGTTCTCTTTGTCTTTAGCATCAACGAATCCCTTGGCTACCCCCCCGCCTGCGGGCGAGTCCCCGCGAGTGTCAAGATTCGTCGCTCCTGATTCTCTCCCAGTATCCTTTCCAGTGCCTGAACCGGGAGTCCGACCAGAACCATCTCCGCCTTCAGCTAAAGACTCACCGACCTTGGCTTTCCTGTTCTGGTCTACTACTTTTACACGAAGAAATAGTACGTTCTGTCCATCCACTTTCCTATCTTTAAGTCCGCCAACAACTTCATACTTAGTTCCCCGGTCCAGCACAAATTCAGTTTCCCAGAAGGCTAAAGCATTTTGAGAATTTTTAGATGGATTGTATTTGTTAGCCCTATAAATATCTGGATTGAATGCCTTCGTTCCCTTAGGGGCAAGTATTTCCAACATAAAATATGAATGCTGTGAAAAATCAATAGCTGTACGCGGAGAAATAGAAGTAGAACTATATCCCATATCTCTATATGTCGTTCCAGCTCCCTTTTCACGAAGAGCTTTAAACAAACCCTCCTTTACCCCCCGGTAAAGGACAGTTGGTTTCTGTAAACTTTGCTTATCAAGAATCTTATCCATATCTTCTATAGTTTTAAAGGCAATGGGGTCAATTGGCGCACCATATCTATCTTTCTCCAGTTCAGGATGACGAAGATGATAATTAATAAGATTATAATAACCACCCTGATATGAAGTTGCGGCTAAAGCAGACTCTTCTCCCGGAACGGATATCGGACCATGTGCAGAAAGTATATATTTTTCTACAGAAGAACTCATCTCTCGGGTCATATGAAACATGTCCATATTTCCAGACTCTCCCGGAAATCTCTCATACCCTGCATCCGAATCCTTAGGAAGACTACCACCCTGATGCCCCTGAATTCCAAGATGGTTGTAATTACCAGACCCAGCACTACCCTCCGCAACCCCGACTGTTTCCTCTTTGGACGTAACAACAGGTTCAACCAGCTCGATGTCTCCGGAGTTCCAACCAAACTTATCTATATTAATCATTATGTCCATTCCCCCGGCTAAGAACACGAAGGACTGCCGTTTTTTCATAAACCGATTCGACTACAAATTTAATTCCTCTATTCAAACATACTTCATTCTCTTCATCCTCATCTATTTTTCCAATCTCCGGGACAGATATAGCCGGAGTTCCCTTCGGAACATAAATCTTAACGGAATAGGAAGGACTAGAACCTTCCCTTTGTATATTACGAAAATGGTCTCCTACTATCTTCTGCGACGAACACGACACAAAACCTTTATCTATAAATGTCTGTCCGACTTTAAGTTCCATACCTCCGACACCACGATATAAAACAGTATCTTTTGTAGTAAAACTTTTTTTCATAACTGAATCCATAACAGGAATCAACTTATCAGCTATTATTTGCGTCCATTTATTATCTTTAAAATCTTCTGGATGGGTTCCTCTAAGGCTATTATTAACCATCGCATGCCCATCAGAAACATACTCTTTAACCAACTCTAATTCTGATTCTAATATATTTTTTGACTCCGCCAAACCGATAGTCCACTTTGTAGCCTCACGAACTTTAGCTCTGTCATCCCAATTAGTAATCTGTGGAGATTCGGATTCTGCATTCTCAGCTCCAGTACTGCCACCTACTGTATATTGATTTCCTCGGAAAGGATGACCTTCTGGTTCTCCCGAGCCTTCTCCGCCCTCAATAACAAGTTTTTTCTTCCCTTTTTTACCGGGAATCCATTTTGGGGACAAAAAACCAACAAGTTCCATCAGTAAAGCTCCCGCCTCTTCCCTCTAAGTATTTTCTTAATAGCATCTTCGGTTCGCATAACAAGTCTACGCATATTAGGGTCAGCTAAGACCTTTCTACGAATCTCATCCAACTCAGAAGGAGTCGCCGTGCGAAGACGAGCGGCTGTCCGGGCGGTGATTTTCCTAAATCCCTCCTCCGGAGGAGGCTCGGGCTGCCCGTCAGCCGACTGTCCCTGTGACTGGTCCTGTTGCATGCTCAACTGCATAGCCATTTGCTGCATCTGCATCTCTTGGTCCTTTGCCGCAGCTTCTTCTTCCGCATCTTTTATCATCTGTAAAAGCTCTTCGGCCTCTGCAGGTGACAAATTCATGAACATTGTGCGTATAATCCAGTCTGTCGGCAGGTTTATCCCCATATTTCTGTAGACACTTAGCAAATTGGCCTTTAAGTTCTCTATATTCCACTTAGATTCCTCATCCGGAGTGCCTATCTCAGGAAACCTGATTCTCCAATTGAAAGAATTAGGGTTCACCCCCGCCATAATCCAACTTATCTTGTAGATTTTCCTTAACCCCTCTGCTAAAGCATACCTATGTCTCTTAATCATCTTGACAAAAGCCACGTTCTGCTGGTACAGAGTCGCCTTTGAATTCACATCCCGCTCAAACCCCAAGTACGCCTTGGGAACCTTCGTTCCAGAGAACAATTTGTTATGAAAGTGTTCGACATCCCGTATTTCACCAAGGTGAGTTACCCCACCAATCATCTGATAGTCGCCTCCGGGCGCATCCTTTCGCACGGGTATGTAAATATCTTCCATAGGAATCAGCGGGTCTTTCTCTGTCTTTAGTTTTCCCTCGGCTGAAAAATACCAACGCTTCTGATTCATAAGTCTGATTTTATTAATGTGCTTGGCAGCCTCTTTTTCTCCCATCCCCGTAACGTCAATCTTCCAAACTCCCTTTCTATTCGCTTGGGCTATTCTAGTAACAACAAGTGTATCCTCAAGCATACGCTCGACCCTGTAAGCCCTGCGAAGTTTTGAGAACAAGGAGAAATTAACCCCGTAATCATTATCCCCAATCTTGAAATGAGCAATTTCCCACGGGTCGAACTCCGCAACCACGCGAGAAATTGTATCGTCCTTTTGTATATACGGTTTTTCAGTATTGATAGAACCGTCTTTCAGATAATTGCAGAAGACCTGCTTCGGAGGAAGAAATTTAAGCTTGGTTATCGTCTCCGGAGTGCATACTATCTCGTAAAAGGCATCTCCATAGAGAAGCATGTTCCTAGTAATAAACCAAATCTTCTCTTTGAGTTGGAGGTCTTCCTCCATTGCTTCGATTATATCAGACGCTTTTTCCTGCCCCTTTTTAGGAGTCTTTTTAACGTCCTGTTGTGTCTCATCATCAAAAATAACAGAGTACGAATCCGTAAGGTCAGTCGCAGACGAAACTACAAAGTCCGCATGGACATCAAGAGCCGACGAGAGTTCGACAATTTCCGTGTCCATCTCTTCATAGTCAACATACTTCTTTAATCTGTCATCTGATATTTCAAAAACAGAACCCTGTGACCAATCAAGCTTCGGCCTCTCTGTCGTTATATCGTCCTGAGCTACCTGTGTCGGTTCTGTCTTACGAAATACATTCTGAATCCGTTTTATTAAACTTTGTCTTTCCGGTTGTCTTTCATCGGATACAAGAAAATTATCTGGCATGGGAACCTCCGCATAGAGACGCTACCCTGATTTATATAACAAATCAAGTATAAGTGTTTTTATTCAGAGTACCCGGAGATGACAATTCCGTCAGACACTGTAACTTCTAAAACACGAAAGGGTTCACCTTTTATTGATTCTTGTATGCCCTCAAAAAAGAATTGAGCTAAATACGAAGGAGTAGGATTGACCTCATTAAACGGAGTAGTGTCGTTAATTATAAAAGGAAGCGTCATAATGATTTTCCCAAGCAATCTATCCAAATCTCTTGGTAAAGCGATAAGACCAATATCGTTCAACGCTTCCGCACCAAAGTTCGCAGAAACTTTAAATTCATGCGCATGCAACACAGCCTCATCAGACTTGTACCCAGTTAAAAAATGAGCAGCGGAAAAAGACTTGGATATTTTTATTGTATACATACTCACTCCTCTTCCTCATCGGCTTCTTCTATTTTTCCGTACTCTTTGGCTTTTTTAATCCATCTGTGAACAGCCATACTTGAAACACCGAATCTTTCGGCAATCAGACACATCTGAAGACCGTGTATTTGCTTCAGGTCGTTACACTTTTTACCAAGGTCAGCCATATCATCCGATGTACGTTTGTGAATTCTTGCTTTTATGTTCAAAAGCACCTCCGGTATTACGGTTGATGGTCACGAATCCACCAAGCCACAGCAATTACCATAGAAACCAAAATACCGAAGGCCGTATCTGCAGTCATTTTACTGCTAACAAGTAGAATAATCTTAAAAAATGTAGACATAAACAATATAAAAATAGAAACAACCAGCAACAACGAACATAATATAATTGGGAAAGAAAATACCTTTTTCACCACAAGTCCTCCAAAAGCTGTTTCTTCTTATCGGCTTCTAGGCTATCAGTAATCAATTTTTTAATCTGTTCTAGTACATCATCCGAAGATGCACAGAATAACCCCCACCCACCACTGCTAACAATAAATCCATTTTTTATTCTTTCTATGATAATAAATCTTGAATTTATATCCATAATTTTTCAGCCGCCTTCCACATAAGTTTCATAGGAACACCCCCGCCTCCGGTAATATGACATTCTACAAGACCCCTGTTTTTAAGAATCCTAAGCTCCCGCCTAGAAAGACCCTCTCCCGTATAGATAGCTTGATGCAGATAGAAAACTTCCTTGGCTCGTTTGTTGAGTTCCATATTGTCGTTTAAAACCATCCCTTACCTCCCGGAACAATGATTTCTGGGCAAAGAGCATCCAGAGTTTCAGTAAGCTTTTTATTGAATTCCAATTTTATAACTGGGTCTTCCATAATCATCTTTGCAAACGTCTGATATCCTTCCTGCGGAACACTCATGCAAGAAGACAGCACCGTATCTAGAGTTCTCAGCTGTGTTTCAAGCAACGCCCTCAGCTTGTCATCTAACTTCCCACGCTTCTGAATTTCAGTTCCCGAAGCAACCATAAGCTCTCTGTACATAACCGTCTTCAAACATATAGTATTAATAACAAGCCTCAACTCTTCCGCTTCCTTATTTTGAATCAACGACTTAGGAATACCGGGTCTATTCTTCATATCACCATCCTATTTTTATAATTCCTGCACTCGTCTTGTCCATAAACTTTCTTGCCTTGTCGTAGTCTTCCATACTCTGCATATCTTCTTCGTCCGGCTTCATTTCAGCCCAAAGAGCTTCTTCCGTCATAATGTCTTCATCCGGAGAAGGTTCCGGGTCTCCTCGCAACCACCGTACAGAATCAGCCCTCAAGATTTCCTCGGCTGTACGAATATTCGGCAAACTCTCATAAATATTTTCGTCTCTAACCCCCATCCCCATATAGACCGTAGCATTCCAGACAGCCCCCGCCAAAGCATCTGCCGTATCTTTAGCCCCTCCGGGAGGATGATTAATCTTCCCTGTGACTGAATCTCTCATCAACTGCCGCAACTCACGAATGACGGGTTCGTAATAATACATCCGAAGTCTATTCTCGTAAATCGTTTCCTTCAATACGTTGTACGGGTCCGCCGTCTTATCCACAGATAAATATCCGACAACGGAGTCTCCAAATCTTTTCTTTAACAACTGCTGTGAGTCCTTACTCTGGAACTGGTCATACGTTATACGAGCAAATTTGAATCCAAGAAAAAGAGAACAATCATGAAGGATGTTTCTTATCGTCTCAATCTGGATTTCACCACCAATCGGAGGAACTATCTTCAACAACAAATCAACATAGACCAAAGGCCGAGTCTCTGCCATTCTCGTCTCAGAACCAGCCTGCGTCATGACAGTTCTGGTCACATCCATGACCTCTCCAATATGGCAAACACAAAGACCGCATGAATCAGTTGATATTCCTAAATCGATATGGGCAAATCGAGTAGCATTAGGATGCATAAGTAAAACTGGTTTTGTTTCTCTCCCAAAAGGAGACACAAGACTTCCCAACTGTAGAGAATCAGGAAGAGAGTCAAAGGGAAGACCAGAACCGTAAACCTCGGAAAATGGAACTGGAATGTCTGTAGCTACAGAAGTCGATATTTTCTCGTCTTGGGTTATAAATCTGTCAACACTCTTGACGTTCACACCCATCTCATCCCGCACAGACCCCTCAATATCTCTCTCAAAGTCTGTCTGGTATTCAACCGGGACTTCCTCAACCCTCCCCCGCAGACGGTACGCCTCGGCCTCTTCGTCAGACCTCATTATTTTTGGAGGAAGGATGTTATTCCCGACAAAGACATAAAACTTCTTACCTGAGTATCTGGAAGGTGGCTTTGTTTCCCACCCAGAATGTTCAATCATCAGAGTATCTGAATCAGATTCCTTGGATATCTTCTCAAGAAAGTCGTCAGGATACTTAGCAGAACTGTTAAGTATCAGCATACCGGGAAGTCTTCCGACCTTCTGGTATCTAGACTTCATCCTTCTCCATATGGAATCATGCAACTTCTTAGCTTGGTCCCATTCCCTCTCTCCAACAGAACGGATTTTCTTACTCGTCGATGAGACTTGAAAAAAGTTAGCCTCTTCTATGACCCCACCAAACAAGTTCTCCCCCAAAGGAGCAAGCTCGGACGAAGACCCCGGAACAAAAGATATGTTCTTCTGCCTCCATATAAGAACCGACTCGACATCGGTATCTCTAGGAAACTTTTCTCTGAACCACGGAGACGCATCAATCATTTCCTTGAGACCGCTAAAAAATACCCTACGTGCGTGTGTAGCAGTCGTAGAGAGGTTCATGAACGTAATCATAGACCCCCCGGAAAGACCAAAATATTCCTGTGGTCTACGAAGACAGCCCAACTCATACAGCAGGCGGGCCATGATTAAATCACTCAGAAAGGTCTTTCCCCAACCAATAGCTCCCTTCAAAATCAATCTTAGCGGGCGAGGATTCGATTCCATGACCCGTATGAATTCACTGCTGACAACGGGCCAAACACTCTCACCGATACGACCAAAATAATCCCTATCCATCAACCACTGTGTCGGAGATACTGGCGCATAGGTATACTTGTCCTTCAAGTATGCGGAAGGTTTTATAAACTTTGGATTTCCAGTCTTGGTAGTCGCCTGAATGAGCATATGGTAAGCTTCCTCGGCTGATATACCGAGGTCGGCTTGAATATCGTCACCAAGACTCTTTAATATGGCTTCCGTCTGTTTTTCTTTTTCAGATTTTTCCTGCATTTGGCACAACCCTATCCCGCTTGACGTTCTCGTAGAACGGATACGGGTGAACAATCTTGAAGTCCTTTACAAATTCACCAGTGTACTGTTTCCACAGACCGACTTTGTCAATGTACTCGCGCCATTGCTCAAGATTCGTCCAGAGTCTCCGCCCTCCCATAATCTTCTCCGTATCCTCCATCGTCCCCCTGCGAAGAAGTGTCTTTGAATGGGAAGCGGTCAGCCGAAGTATTGGAAAAGTCCTGAACCTTAGGTTCCGACTATTGAGAGCATTGTGAAGAAGACGTTGGTCCTGCGGTTTCTCCTGTGACAGGTCGTAGTTCTCCATAGGAGTTCCGGGTGTCGGGTCAATGGGAGTGAACTTAGCCATGATTCTCGGGTACAGGTCAACTCCCGGAGGTATTGCCTGATACAACAACTCGTCCATCTCATAAGGATTTTCCAAAATGAAGAACAGCTCTGTCTGTAATTCCATGTTCTTTGTAATGTCTATGACAGCTCTTATCTCTTCGTTTGTTATCGGCTTGCCGTACCACTCTCTGCGCTTCTCCGTCATCCCCTCAATCCCAATGTGCAGTAGGTGATGATGTTTGAACTGATGAGTACTAGCCAAGAAGCGTTTGACAGAGACACTGGCAGCCGCAGCCGAGGTTCCGGGGGATTCAAACTCTCCCGTATCGTTCCCTATCAAATACATGGCGCAATTCTGCCCCGCCTTCGCTAGATTCTTGAACTGCTTCTTGCTGTGTCTAGGATTCACCGTGAAAGGATTCATCCAAGAGGAATGACAAAAGACGCATTTGTTCCGGCATCCCTTTGAGACCATATAGTAGTAGACATACTTTTGAACTTTGACTACAGGCAGTTCCTCCCACGGAATGAAATAGCTTGGCTTTATTTCCTGCCCTATCTTGGACCTTGTCGCCATGTAAGGTTGCTCTTCAACCCACTCAACGAGTCCCTGCAGACCTTTATCCACGGGGACGTTCTGCATGAACTCAAAGCCTTCGCCCACACATACGGCATCTGCGTATGTGAGTATGTACGCCGGGGAGAATCCCTCTATTCCTCCGGCTATGATATAAACATCGGGATGGGCCTGCCTTAACATACGCAGTCGAATAATATCAATCGGGTCGTAAACACTGAATAGTATAACGTTGAATCTTTCGGAATTGTCTATTCTAATATTACGCTTCCCCATAAAGAACTTGAACATTCCGAACACATAGCCCTCAAGCATATGCTTCTGGGACGGAGCATACCAAAGGAGAATATCGTCAGAACTTCTTACACGCGTTTCTTCTGTCATGCCTTCTTGACTTTGGAACTCTTTTTAATCTTTTTATGAGAACGCAAATAGTATTCACACTTATCGTTCTTCCGTGGAGTCCCCAAAAAGTAGGATTTATATTTAGGGTCGGACTTCCCCATATACCTCCTACATAATTCCCGTAGGGGGCATTCCGTATCTAAGCATCTCGTCGTATCAGGCATCCTGTTTCTTTACTGCCTTCTTTTTTTTAAGCTCTTCGTACTCTTCCCTCTCGGCTGCCTTCCGGGCCTCTCTTTGCGCCATCCGGGTGTCATGTATATCCTCAATCTTACCGGGCGGAGGAGCAGCCCCAAGTTCTCTCTCAAGCTCTCCCAAAGTCTTCTCAATAATCCACTCACACGCCCGCCTGCGACCCTCGCGTGTAAGCCCGTATTTGCGCGTGAGCAAAGATACTACAGGCTCGACCACAGTCCTCTTGACCATGCCGCTATAATTCCCCACCCCGACAACCGTCCACTCCCCGAATATGGGCATCCGGTTCTTTATTCCTTCTACGTTATCTTCGTCCCAGATGTCCAGTATGGGAAGCGTAGACTCGTCGGGGGTCATGTCTTTAAGAAGAGTCTGTAAATCCACGGACTTGCCCGTATACACTTCAAGCTCGGACAAAGTAAGCTCATTCTCAAACGGCTTAATCAGGCTGGCAGTATCCAACTCGTTATAAAAGCCAAAGTGTTGATTATCCAGAAAAGACAACTCTATCTTCTCGGCCTCGCTACTCGGATAATTGACAGACACCTGAACTAACTTGCTCGCGGGGAACTTTAGTATTTCCTTCATGGCCCTCCAGCGCATGTTTCCTCCCCCGGTAACATAACGCAGAGGCTCCCCCTCTTTCCAGCAGGTCAGCGTCTGGAACTGCCCCCACTTCTCCATGCTCTTCGCCAAAAGCCTGAGTTTGTCCGGAAGTATCTGGCGCGGGTTCTTCTCCCACGCGGTTATCATGCCGAACTCGATAGAGACAAACTCAGGTGGTCTTTCTGGCACGGGCCTTCCTCCGTCTGGGCTTCGTGGTCATTTCGGTATCAGTACCATTTATCCAATCTATCGCTATCCTATCAATCCATCTTCCCGAACCTCCTCCTCCCCCTGTTTCTAAATTAGCCGTGAACTCTGGGTGCGTAAAAGACCCCCACTCAGGAGAGACTTCCCACACTGCCCTAAGCGTGTGCCTGTCCACAACTATTCTCTCCTCTATCAAAGGCTTTTCAGCAATAGAAAGAATGTCTTTCCATTGTGTCATTTCATTAAGTTTTATCTCCGGTATGACGGGCAATTTCAGTTTCATATTCTTCATCTTTCCCATGGGGGCTGCTTCAATCCAAATCCCGGAGGGTAGTCGCTCATATGCTCTTCCCCGACGCAAGACCCCTTATCGCTTGGAAGTCCGGCAAGGACGGCAATGATGTCTGTCAGTATGACCATATGCATTTCTTTATTCGGCACGGCTTTGTCTTGCCGTATGCCCTCAATCCATCCAGCGACATACGTCATCAACTCCCTTCGCCTCTCAACCGTCATTTATTCTTCCCCTTCGGTTTCCACCCATGAGCATAAGCCTTAGCCACCTTCTCAAAGTTGTCCCTCTTCTTCTCCGAGCCGAACTTCCTAATCTTACCGCTCGACATTTTAATGGTCTTCTTACCTATCTTCATTTACTTTTCTCCTTGCAGTTTGTGTCCGTGCATGACCCGGCTCCAATCGGGACCGAGGAGCTGCCTAAGATTAAGAATCTCCCCCTTCTTCATCTTAATCAGAACCTCCTTCTCTTTCAGGCTCTTGATATAACCAACATAATTCTCCACAGCCCTCTTCGTCTCGGGACTGTACTTCCCATTAAGAGCAATACTCTCACGCACCGCCTGAAGGGGATTCTCGCCCACGACATCTTTCTTTTCCGTACTCATTTAATTTTCTCTCCTACAAGACATTTATTTCTTTCGTAAAAGACACAAACGACAGACTTCTTTTCCTTCTCCGTCAGACAACACCCAAGCCCATGCGCCACCGTAGGGGACATGTACATCCGGCACAGATTCTGTTTCGGGCAGAACCCGGAATCATTTTTCATCTATCATAACTCCGATAGCCCGCAGCCGGGACTCAATCCATAACAGGGCCGCCTCCGGGTGACTACGACTGAAATCCATGCCCGACAACTCCCCCGCCAGCATCCGCAGATTCGTCCGGCTCACATGCGTGGCTGCCTGCGCCGTCTTTGAAGCAGTCCCCTCGACCAACTCGTTATAACGCCTCTCCCAATCAATGGGGGCCGTCTTTGGAGCCATAATGTCCTTGCTCGTAGAAGTCATTTAAGCCTCCTCTTTCTTAGGCAGTCCTTCCAACAAATCTTTTATCGTGGGCCAAGCATTCACATGGCCCTCCGTAAGACACGCCTTAGCGTCTTTCTTATCCACCAAGTCAGCCAACTCCAAAAAAGATATCACCTCCTCCACCGCAATCCTTCTACTTTTATGTTTTGGCGGACCTTCGTGGTGTGTCTGCCACTGCCTTCTACCATTCAGAATCGATATCGCGTCCTTAAACTTTTCACTCATTTGTAATGTCTCCGTTGTCAATTATTTTTGTATGACCCTCTAAAAATGGGCCGTGTAGGAATTGGGTGTTCCGCTTATCCCAAGGGGGGTAGGCAAACTCTATCCCGAATGATTTATGTTTTATCTTCTTCATTTCGATAATCCTCGCTTGTGTTCCCTGTACGCGCAAACGCCATTGTTTGGCTGGTCATATATGTATATGCCGAATCATAATTGACATTGTAATTGTAAGTGTGTGCTATACCTATGCTCTGCGCCCTCTCCCATGCATCAAGGTTCTCTCCCAAAAATATGAACTGCCACCCTGCTTGCTCTCTATCCTTGACCATATCTCTTATGTTGGGCAGGGTAAACTCTTTAGACTCGTTCTCTTCCCCATCTGTCATGACCACGACTAAAGTGCGCACTACAGCATCATCATGCATAGCCCTGTTGATAGCCTCGCCCATAGCGTCATACAAAGGCGTACCCAAATCAGGCTTGTACATCTCTTCTGTCAATATAGGATTATCTAAATAGTCTCTCTTGCCCGTATGGAACAATAGCACTCGTATGTCATAAGTAAAGTCCCCCTGTGCATGCAACGTGCGTATGTAGTTATTATAGCCATCTAGAACAAGCCCTCTTTTGGGCATCATACTGCCTGACTCATCCAATACTAAAACTACTCTAACTCTTTCTAAATCAACCATTTACATACCTCCAACCAAATATGTAAGTTATTGGGGATAAGCCCTTTACAAGCACTATTAGTTGACATAATGCTTCTTATGCGACTCATGTTAAACTGCTTAAAACAAACAACTTAACTCTTTTCCTCAAACGCGTCTACAAAAGCCTCAGGTGCTTTTTTACGCAAGTACTCCATCAGCCTATCGACCTTATCTGCCTCACTCTCAGGCAGTCTACGCTTATCAGGTATGATTTGCTCAGGCATCTGGTCTACTATCTTGGACAGGTAAACGTCCAACTCAATCATATCTTTGGCTTCTTTAAAACTGCGTATCTCTATGCCATGGTCTACCAAATCTTTGCGTAAAAGCTTGAGTCTTTCCTCTGCGTCTTTCTTATGGGCAGTAGGAATGTCAGGGTGCATCAACTGCTCTTCTATGCTCATGATTGCATTGAGTAGTTTGACTGACTTGCCCAGCTTGCGGCTAAAGGCTACTATGCCCTGCTGTACGAGCGCACGGTAGCCCATTATGTTCTTCTGACTGGCTACAACCTTCTCCCTCATCTCAGCATCGTTACGGATACGGTCTTCTGTCTCCTTACGCTTGACCCACTCCTTCCAATGCTCCTTCCATGCCCATCGTTTTATCTTGGTATAGAAGGAGTTCATCTTCGTCTTATACCGAATATCCGTTTCATTACATCCGGGTACTGTCTCTTTGAACCTTATCTTTGCACACTCCCACATCGTCCTTCGTTCCCCCAACCAGAAATAACACTCAAAGCTCTCTACGTGTTTTGGGTATTCTGCGAAAACGTCATCTGGTGGACTTGTTTCTTCCTCCCCTTCTTCCCTTACTTCCACTTCCTCTTCTATTCCGTCTTTTTCTTCGTTCATCTTGTTTTTATTATCTGGTTTTTCTATTTGTTTGTCAAGGGAAAATCCACTTCTGTCTTTCGTCTTTTGCTACAGCTTTAATACATTGAATTGTAGTGTCTGATAGTCTTTCAATATGTTTTGCTTTTTCTTATATAAGATTTGTCTTTCCGTTTTGTTATACCCTCGATACATTTTTACTTGGTTTAAGCTTCCTATTCTTTTTAGGGTCAATTACAAAAGGCTTTAAAACCTCCCGCTCCATTTCTGCATCCAAACTCTTATGCCCCATATGACAGAGTATCCATTCATTCAACATGGGGTCTTTATAATCTGAAAAGACAACCCAACCGCCACAACTGCAAGACAATTTTATTTCCGTGCTTGGTTTATACGGGTGAGCCATTTAACTTACCTCGTCTCCCGGCCCGGAGATAGACACTTGGAGTCGCCGCTCGTCGTGCTTGCTTCCGGTCAAATCGAAGAACTCCATGAGTCGGAATATCAACAGCAATCCCGCCTCAAGGTTTCCCCATTGGCTTTCGTCCTCGGCAATGACCTCGCGGCCTGTGGTCGTGATTCCCGCGCCATCCTCGTATGTCTCGTATACGTTGGGGAACTCCAGCAGGTAGCCATTGTCAACTTTCTCGATAGACATTTTGTAATCGCTCATGCTTCCTCCTTTACTTGACTCATCGTTTTTTTCATAAAGTCATTGCAGACAAAGCTTGAATTTGGGGCTGCTAGAACTTTGCAGTTACTCTGACATTCCCTGCATACCTCCTGATAGCCGCGCATGGCATTGGCAAAACACTTTTCCCTATAGGCTGCCCGTCTGCTTTTTAAAGATACGTCTGGATAGGCTTTAA
>Ga0315284_10000829_pt1 | contig 42227 bp, 35 predicted proteins | sample YL17G09_16_MG_FD_203696 | JGI IMG/M metagenome (GOLD analysis project Ga0315284, IMG submission 203696) | Sediment microbial communities from Yellowstone Lake, YNP, Wyoming, USA - YL17G09_16 | ecosystem: Environmental > Aquatic > Freshwater > Lake > Sediment | place: USA: Wyoming | collected...
GCGGGAACATACTTTTTTAATTAAACTCATATCGTAATAATATCTAAATCTGTTACCAATCACATAATCGTAGCCATCTTCTACTATAGGTTTTATAAAATCTTTTATATAACGAGGCTCGTGTTGGCCATCAGCGTCTATAATAATTACAATGTCCATTCCAACATTTCTGCAATAATCAAGGCCAGTTTGGATAGCAGCACCATTTCCTCTGTTCCTTTCGTGTTTAAGTATCGTTGTAGCGTATTTAGAGGCTATTTGAGTTGTTTTATCTCTGGAACCATCATCTACTACGATAATTTCCATTTTATCAGATATATTTTTAGGGAACCTCGATAAAGTATTACCTATATTTTTTTCTTCGTTGAATGCAGGAACTACAATACCTATTTTCATCCCAGGATATAGATATTCTTCATTAGATTTACTTTTATTGTATTTTTTTTGATTATACGTAATATCTTTAATTAAAACAATGAAAATAAGAAAGAATAAAAGTCCGCCGTAACAAAAAAAAGCCATTTCAGGTTGAAATTCAACTTTTTTTTGAGGACTTATCATAACGAATTTAATTATGTATGTTAGTAGGCTTGTTTTATTAATCATAATAATATTGTACTATAATTTAAATTTATTTAAATAAATATATCTTTAATTGAATAAATAAGTAATTAAGAATACTTTTTATAAAGATATTCAATATCTTTTATTATTTTTTCCCAAGAATACTTCGCTTTACTTAATTTGATATTATTTGTTTGAATTTTGAAAATTTCCTCGTTGCTTAAATTTAAAGCTTTAATTAATTTGTTTGTTAAATCTTTTGTATCCTTAGGTTTAACTAAAAATCCATTTTTACCTTCTACAATAGCTTCTGGAACTCCTTCGATAGCCGTCGCTACGATAATCAATCCTATTGATAAAGATTCTGCAATAGTTAATGGAAATCCTTCGTGAATGGAAGGCAAACAAAAAATATCTGCCGAAGAATAAAATTCGGGCATTTTTTCTAAGGGGATAAAATCAATAAAGGTGACAAAATTTTGAACTTTTAACTCTTTTACAAGTTTTTTTAATTGTAATTCCAAATTTCCGTTTCCTAAAATGAAAAAATGAACTTTAGCATAATTAGAAATAACATTAGGAATTGCTCTTATTAAATATTCTACTCCTTTTTGAACGTCAAGCCTTCCTACGAAAACTACTTTCTTGTAATCTTTTTTATTAGGAAAATAATTTTCTAGAAATGTTGAATTAGGATTTTTAACAAACTGAGAAACATCAACACCGTTAGGAATTGTAATTAATTTATCTTCTTTTATATTAAGTCCCAAGAGGCGGTATTTAAGTGAGTCGCTGACGCATATAATTTTTTTTAAAAAATTCTCGTAAATAAGTTTAGTAATAAGCCTGTCAAAAATATTTTCAATAATGCTTGAAATTCCAACTTCTAATCTTCCTTGAACAGTGATAAACATTGGGCGTTTGAAAATTAATTTATTTAATATTGTAGATATCCACGAGATAGGAAATAATTGTCCTTGCGCGTGAATTACTTGTATTTTGTGCTTTCGGATTATTTTGGGTAATTTTCGTATTGCTTTTGGCATTATTCTAAGACTAGAAACTTGCGTAATCCCACTCAATTCTGGCGGATTAAATTGTTTAAATCTATAGACTAAAAATCCACCCATTTCGTGTTTATTTCTTTGTTCTTCGCCCCATTTACTAGTTACGACAACCACATTGTGGCCAAATTTTGAAAGAAATTTTGCTGTGTTGTAAGAAACAGTTTGTACGCCCCCTTTTTTTGGGGGGAACACTTGGCTTATTATTAAGATATTCATTGTACCATCATTAATTTCATTAATTATTAAGATTTATTAAATTTTTAACAAAATTAAAATATTTTTAGAATTTTTTGTTATTTAATTGCTTTAATTATTACAATTGGATTAAAATTTCTTAAATAATTTAAAGGGGCAAAATAAATTTTAGAATTTTTGAAACAACTTGCAATCTCTCTTTTTACAGGTCTCCAATCAAAATTTTTATGATCCATAAATTTATCTCTTCTTCCTGGCTTTTTTAATAAAACTATTTTGATTATTTCTTTGAATTTATATTGAGGTCTTTTAAATTTTAACAATTTGCCTAAAATGGTTCTAATCAATAAAGACATTCCTATTTCGATGGGTAAAGAACATACTAATACACCATTTATTTTCAAAACCCTTAAAATCTCTTTAATTGCTTGCAAAGTATTTTCCACGTGTTCTAATACTTCTAAACAAAAGATTAGATCAAAAGATCCGTCTTTAAAAGGTAAAAATAATCCATTTGAATTTAATAAATCAACTTTTTTAAGTTTATAATAATTATCTTTAATTAAAATATTAGCTAACGCTATTGATTCTTTATCTAAATCGATGCCAACAGTTTTTTCTGTATAATAATTTAATGTTGGCAAAAAAGGACCATCTGCACAGCCCAAATCAAGAATAATAAATTGTTTGGAAAAATTGGCTAATTTTAAAGTATGAACCATTGGTATATACGCGTAAAATTTAATAAAAAAAGATTTTGAATAATGGATGTTTTTACAATTTTGATTATCTCCCATAAAATCTTTTTTAAAAGAGGCACTCGAACTAATTATTTGATATTTTCGGTTATCTCTCATACTTTTTGAAAAAATTTTCTTAAATTAATGTTTTATAAATATTTAATACCTCATTAAATTTGAGCTTTCAATATAATATTCATAAGTTAAGTAGATCCAGAAATTCTTTAATTCTATAAACAAATATAAAAAATTATTTATCTCGTTATATATTTAAAAAATACAACTATTCACATGAAATAAACAATGGATGCAATTAATTATACGTATTTATTTTTAACTGGAATTTTTTTCTTCTTGTTTTTTTTCGTTATATCCATTTTCGGTTATTTTTTTCTATATGTAATAAAAATGAAAGGATTTAAAGAAAGTAAATTAGAAAATAAAGATAAAAGAAAATTTCCTTTTTTAGAACAGTTATTTATTTCTTTTGGTATAGGTGTTTCCGTTTATTTAAGCTACTCATATTGGCTTGATCTTTTTAAAGCTTTTAATTTTTTTACCGCGTATTTAACCATACTTGTATTTGATGGTGTTTTTCTTATTTTTTACATTTATAATTATAGAAAAACGATAAAGGAGAGATTAAATTCAAAATATATTAAAATTCAAATTATTAGTTATTTTGGAAACAGAAATAATTTAATCTGCTTGTTTTCGTTAGCTTTTGTGATAATTATCAGCACAATCATCCAATTGATTATTATTAACGATTCTCTTTCTTTGATCTACACAGATCCTTTCAAGTTTTATCAGAATGCGTTTTTTCTTATGGAACATGGTCATATAAATTACGATTTCTTAGATTATAATTATCCTGCTGGACATACTTTTTTCACGGCGGGAGTTCTTATTATTTATCCGGATTATATTTTTGGATATTATTATTTTAAATTAATTTCTTTGTATTTGTTACCCGTTTATATCGTTTTAGCATTTATCATCTTCAGAAACCTATTCAAAAAGAATTATCTGATATTTTTATCTTTATTACTAATAATAATTTCGAGATATTTCGTAGGTAGAACAATGCTTTATTTGTCTTCCTCAATTGCTTCTTTTTTATTAATAATTACTATACTTATCGTAATAAAAAAGTATCCGGATTATATTTTAGGCTTTTTTTTAGTCGGATTATATTTTTTTCATAATTTAACCGCATTTTATTTCATCTTTGTTTTATTTCTTTTTTATTTTTTTAAATTAATCCGATTTACAAAAAGGCGAGAGGATTTTTTAAAACAATTGTATTCAATTTGTTTTATAATTGGAATTTCCGCAATTTTATTATTGCCCTATGTACTTAGCATTTACATTGTATATAACGACAATATATTGGATTTTATTACTCATTTTTTTGGACGATTTGAAGAATACGAATTATCAAGTATATTTTGTGTTTCAAAAGATTTTCCATTTGGAATGTTAAAATTAGTTTATCCCTTAGAATATTTTGAACCGTTTATAGCAGAAAATCTATTAGGTGTAATTAACGACCTTTTTGAACGATCTATATATTTATTTTTTATTTTTTCTCTAATGGGCCTCTTTATTTACATTAAACCTAAGAAAAGCGGAAAGGATATTGAAATTTTGGCTTTTTTCAAATTTTTTTTGCTTGTAATAATCATTTTTTTCTTTATACCGTTATTTGTTAACGAATTAAAACTATTTGAAAAGTTTGGACAAAGAATAATGCAGTGTTTTAATTTGCCATTAATTATTATGGCTGTTTACTTTATAGAGTGGTTAGTTAATAAATCCAAAAGAATAACTTTTATTTTAATTCATAAATTTGAATTTTATCGAAAACTCATAATGAGAAAAGAGTGGTATTCAAAATTCTTTAAAATCGAAAATATTATTGTTATACTTCTTCTTATTGCAGCAGGTTCCACGTATTATATGCATCGTTGGCCAGATTATCAATATAAATACGACGACGAATTGGTTGAAGTCGTCTTGTATTTAAGAGAAAACGCAGAAGAAGATTCTAAAATACTCCGACAAGAATATGATAACGCAGTAATTTTTCGTATGCTTTACGATATGGAAGTGAAGACATGGGATTTGAACGAGACATCTACTATTATTGATCTGTTAAACGAAATTAATCAGAGAGAAATCGATTATTTAATTTTCCCTAAAGATTATTTTAAGGACGAAAATATAGATGTGTATTTGGATCAAAATACAGATATCAACGAAAAATTAGAGAACGACGATTATATTTTATATAAAATTAGGTGATATATTAAAGAAATTTTTTAATCGTCAATAATTCTTCTATGCCCTTTAGGACACGTTCCATACGTACAGTCGTAAAAACCATCGTCAAATTCTTCTACGGGATTGTAATGCTCCCAACAATATATGTCGTTACACTCAGGGCAATAAGCGTCTAAACCTTCGTAGACATGATATTTCTTTATAAAAGCGTGAATCGTAGAAAAGTTCTCTTGTTCAAGTAAGTTAAATAATTCTGTCGACAATTCTTTTTTTAGTGAAGATTTATGCGTAATTCCAGCATAAATTAAGCTTTTCTCGTTATTAAACAACGCTTTTCCAATTTTAAAACAAACTGCTAATTCTCCGCAAATAGAACAGAGAATTTGATATTCAGTATTAGACACCTTAATTACTTTTTTAATAGGCTTAATAGTAACTTTTTGAGGAATTAAAATATTTAAGATTTCTCTATAGGCTTTGAAACATTTATCAAATGTGATGTTTAAATGAGACAATAAATCCGTTGCTTCTTCTGTTTTAAAAGTATTTAACTCGCTTTTAGACTGAGAACAAAAACTCTGAGTTCTGTAAAAGTATTGTTTTGAACTCTCCAGATAGTCTTTCTCTCCATTATATCCCCAAATTAGTTCCCAAACGGAAATGATGCTATAATAACATTCTTTAATATCAGAAATCCATAATTTTTTGGTAGAATCGCCTAAATTTTGTTGAATTTCGTAAAATTTTATGATTTTATCTTTTATAACTTCTAATTCGTCGTTAAACTCTCGGATTTTCCAAATTTCTTCTTTAATGTCTTTTATTATTATCTTTTCGGTCATTTCCAAAAAAAATATATGCGAAATAAAATAAAAATATTTTTTTTTTTCGCTTTTCTTACTAAACAAAGCGAGTGATTAGAGTTTTTTTTTAATTCTTCATAAAATTTTAAACTTAGATTTATTATTTTAGAAATTAATTATTAAAATAAAAATCCGAATTTAAAACGAAAATTAGAAAACGACGAGTTTATTTTATACAATACTTAAATCGTGATTATATTTGAATATTGTAAGACTTACCACAAGGATTTATCCGGATAAGGCAGGACCTGCCGTTTACGCGTATCAATTGTCTGAGCATATTTCAGATAAAAATTTCAGAATGTACAATATTACGTGTAGACCAGAAGGTATATTTGACAAAGAGAAAATAATAAATAATAATTTTAAAATAGAATACATACCAATAAAAGCGACAAGATGGGATGGAGGTCCTCTTATTCAATTACTATTTTTAATAAGATTTGGAATGTATTCCTTTAAGAAAGTTTTAAAACTACATAGAAAATATCGCGTTGATTTAATTCATTGCGATAATCCCGCTATAACGGGATTTATTGCTTCGCTTTTTAATATGATATTTAGAATACCATTTATATATACTCAACATGGACTTGATTCTCATTTTAAATTAAATTTTTTATTAGAAATAAAAATAATATATCCTCGTTCCGTTAATTATATAATTGTTAGTAGAAAAATGATTCCTTTTTTTAAAAAAAATAAATTAGATACTAAAAAGCTAACATGGATACCAGTAGGCGTAGATTTAAAGAAATTTTATCACATTAAAACGAAAAAAGAAAAAGAAAATACAATTTCGGAATTAAACATGAATTCTATATTAAAAGTTGACGATTGTATTTTAATTTACGTAGGTTACATGGATTTAAAACAAAAAGTATTAGGAATGATTGATTTTATTCACGGATTTAACAGATTCTTAATAGATTTAAACGACAACGAGAAAAAAAAGATAAAATTATTATTTTTAGGGGATGGAAAATATAAAAATCTATTAGTAAGCGAATTAAATACGCTTGATTTAAAGAATAACGTGTATTTACTAGGAGTAAGATTAGAAATTGAAAAATTTTACGCTATTTCAGACTTTTTAGCTTTAACTTCTTATATTGAAGGTTTTCCAACGGTTTTACTCGAAGCGATTGCTTCTAATGTACCGTGTATTTGTACTGATGTAGGGGAAGTTAACGAAATTCTTGATACTAGATCAATAATTCCATGTGGAAACAGAGAAGAAATAACAAACAAATTAAAAATCTTTTATAACGATAAAAACCTATGTGAACAAATTGTCAATAATTCCTTTAATAAAATAGAAAAGTTTGATTGGTTGTGTATAACGGAAGAAATTAGAAAACTCTATAAAAAAACCGTTTTAGGAACGATTGAAAGAAAATGATAAAAAATAAATCAATATTAATTACAGGCGCTGCTGGTTTTATTGGTAGTCATCTTTTTGAAACTTTAATCCAAGAAAATAATTATATTGTTGTTATAGATAATTTTAACACTTACTACGCTGGAAAAGAAGAGCAATTTAATGAACTGACAAAAAATCTCGAAATATCTAAAAACTATGATTTAATTAAAGGAGATTTATTGGACAGGTCGGTTTTTAAAGAGATAAAATGCGAAATAGATTTTATATTTCACTTAGCTGCTCAAGCAGGAATAAGATATTCAATTGAGCACGCTTCAGAGGTTACACAAAATAATGTTATTAGTTCTTTAAATATATTTGAATATGCCTCTGATTATAATGTAAAAAAAGTGATATGTGCTTCTTCTTCTTCCGTATATGGAAATCCAGTATATACTCCTGTAGACGAAAATCATCCAAAAAATCCAATATCTCCTTATGGTGTTTCTAAATTAGTTGGAGAAATCTACGCAGACTTTTATCATAGAGAATATGATTTATCCCCAACATCCTTGAGATTTCACACTGTATATGGTCCTAGAGGAAGACCTGATATGGCTATAAGAAAGTTTTTTGACCTCATACTCCAGGATAAAGAAATCGTTATTTTTGGCGATGGTGAACAGTTAAGAGACTTCACTTATGTTTCAGATATCGTAAATGGTCTAATTTTAGCTGCTGAATCAAATAAATCTTCGGGAGAAATCTTTAATTTAGGCGCTTCAAATCCAATTACAGTTAATACTTTAGTTAATAAAATGTACGAGATAGCAGGAAGTAAAACTAAGAGAATCAGTTATTCAGAAAAAAAACAAGGCGATGTAGAAATGACGCATTCAAACATAGAGAAAGCAAAAAAAATGCTAAATTATAGCCCAAAAACTAACATTGATAATGGATTGAGAAAAACTTTTGAATGGCAATTAAAAAGTTTCGCGGAAAGTAAAAAAAATAAGTAAATTAATTTATTATTTTTAAAATTCTAAATTAAAAGGACGAAATTCTGAAGATTGGTTAAAAATATCCAATTTCTTATATTCTATTTCCGTATCAATATCAAGCCAAATAGTATCAGAAAAATCGTAATAAGCGGCATTTAAATTTGAACTTATAGCAGAAAGTACGATATCTGAAACACCAAATTTATTTTTTTCCTTTTCAATTTTTTCAGAGATCTTTCTTATAGGATTAGATTTCATAATAAAAACGCCCATATCAAGCCGATTATATTCAGGGATCTTTTTCCCTATTTTTATTATTTGAGAATTATTACCAAATATTTTAGTACAATCGTCTAAATCGTAAATCCCTTTGATTTTCATAGGATCGGTCGCTAAAATAATATCTTGGTGTTTATAATTTTCTATTAAAATAGAATATACATTTTGAGAAAAAATATGATCTGCCATTGATAAAACGAAATTTTGAGAAGTCACTTTTTTTAAACCTAAATATAGACTAAATCCATTTTCTCTTTCTGAATATTTGTTTTCAACAAAATTTAATTTAGGTGAATCGTCAATCTCTAATTTATCGATAAAGTCGTAAAAAGTGTTATGAATTTTAGATTTATCAACTTTATTATCAACAATAATGTTAACTTTTTCAATACCTGCTCTATGCATAGCTATTATTATGTAATTTAAAATGTTGCTCCTTTCAAAAGGTAACATATATTTTTTTAAGGAATCGTCTTTAAAATCGAATCTACTACAAAAACCAGCGGCTAATATTATGCTTTCTAAAATAATCACCGAATACGTTTAAAAAAGCAAAAATTATGAAGTAATAATATAAATATTTTAAATTCAATAAATCATTTATTCTTTTTCTCATTTATTTGAGTATAGAATTAAAAAAATAATTGTATTGATAATTTAATATATGTCATATCTTTCAAAAGCAATTAATTTTCTATTTGATTTTCTTTCAAAAAGAATTCACATGAATATCCGACATTTTTTTTCTTTTCTCATTTCTAAATTATATAGTAATAAAATTAATGAAAAATTAGTTGCTTTTGGTAGTACAAATGGGCACGCTTTTTCTGGAAATAGCAAAGATATTTATCTCTATTTAATGAAAAATTCAGATTATCGTTGCGTTTGGTTTTCTTCTTCTAAAAGAATTTTAAATAATTTAGAAAAAAAAGGATATTATGCTATTTCAAATAGAAATATTTTTCAATCAATTAAAGTTCTAAAAGCTGCTAAATATATATTTATTACTCACGGTTTCGGCGATGTGTTATTAGTTGATTTTTCACCTGGTACTGTTATAGTTCATTTAGATCACGGTAGCGCTATAAAAAGAATAGGAACGGCTTTAGACGAATCTTTTTTAAATATTTTTCAAAAAATAGTACACAATTTTTGGAATAAAAAGATCAGTTATTTAACAGTCTGCTCAGAAGAAACAAAAAGAACAAAAATGTTCAGCTACGATTTACCACCCGAACGGGTTATAATAACGGGATATCCAAGAAACGATGTTCTTATAAACAATACCACAGAAATTACAGAAAAAATCAAAAATCGTTTAAACATCGAAAAAAATCAAGGTGTATTATTATATGCACCTACTTTTAGAGATTATAAAAATGAAAGTCCCCTTAAAGAAGATCTTTTAGAAAGAATTGATAATTTATTAGATGAAAAAAGAAAGATTCTTTTATATAAGCCACATCCTTTTGAGAAAAAAGTAGATTTAAGTAAATATAAAAGAATAAAATCAATAGATCCTAACATCGATATTCGAGATTTGTTAGTAATTTCAGACTTATTGATAACAGATTATTCTGGCGTTATTTTTGACTATTTAATTACCCTTCGTCCTATTTTATTTTTCTCTTATGATTTAGAGAAGTATAGAGATCTGAGAGATTTTTTTTACGATTACGAATCTTTCGTTCCTGGGCCTATAATTAAAACAGGAAACGAATTACTTTTAAAGTTAGAGAATATTGAAGAATGGAGTCAACAATATTACGATAAAAGAGTAACCACTCGAGAATTATTTCACAAGTATCACGATGGAAATGCAATTGAAAGAATAATTGATACTGTTGGATTAACATTAAGAAAAAAAGAAGTCAAAAGCAGACAATTCAAAATACCCATCAAGAGTTCTGTAGGTGTATTTACTTCATTTTTCAATGTTATTCTCGAAAAATTATCAAAATTTTTAGGAATGAATGTAAAACATTTGTTTTCTTATTTTTTATCAAAATTATGCAATAATGAAGTTAACGAAAAATTATTAGTTTTTGGCAGTACAAACGGACAAGCTTTTGCTGGTAATAGTAGGGTACTTTTTGAGTATTTATGCGAACATTCAAACTATTATTGCGTTTGGATAACAGCTTCAGAAAAGGTTTATCTTGATTTAAAAAATCATAATTACAATGCTGTATTGAATAAAAATATAATTCAAGCGGTCAAATTATTAAAAACAGCTAAATTTATTTTTATTTCGCATGGATTCGGGGACATATTTTTTATTGATTTTTCCCCAAAATCGAAATTAATTCATTTAGCTCACGGAATTTCGTTCAAAAAGGGAGGTTTTGATTTAGAAAAACCAATTATGCCTTTTGTTGAGAAATTAATGAATAAACTCTTTGTTAAAGCGTTTTATATTTTTATAGATTCCTCATACGAAACCGTTCAACATAAAATGACTCTTTACGGTATATCTTCTAAAAGATTTAGAATAACAGGTTATCCCCGCAACGACATTCTATTAGATCATTCCAAAGATTTGGAAGAAAATATTAAACGCCAATTAAACATTCAAAATTACGATAAAATAATATTGTACGCTCCAACATTCAGGGATTACGAATATATTAATCCTTTAACGCACGATTTCTTAATTAAATTAGATTCTTTTTTAGAAAAAATAGATATTGTTTTTCTATATAAACCACATCCTCACATGGAAAACGTTGACTTTACTAACTATAAAAACATTAAATCAATTGGAAAAGATGTGGATATACAAGACTTATTAATTATCTCTGACTTGTTAATTACAGACTTTTCGAGCGTTTTTTACGATTATCTTTTAACGTTAAAACCTATGATTTTTTTTGCCAACGATTTAGAAAAGTACGCGTCTATTAGAGGTTTTTACTACGACTATAAATCTTTTGTTCCCGGACCTTTTGTAGAAACAGGGGAGGAATTGATAGAAAAGCTTAAAGCTATTGAGAAATGGGAACCAGAATTCAAAGAAAAAAGGAAACTAATGCGCGATCAATTCAATAAATATAGTGATGGAAAAGCGACTCAAAGAATAATTGAACTTTTAGAATTAAAAACAGTTTAGTAAAATAATAGAAAATGTGATTAAATTTTATTTCATTTTAACATCTTTTTTTTGTAAAAATATATAAAAAGTATTTTCCATTTTTTAATCGCTTTTTCGATATTCATTTCCTTTTTAACGTAATCAAAGCTATTTTCGCTATATTTACTCCATAAGTCTTTATCGTTTAGCATTTGTTCTAAGCCCTCTTTAAGCTTTTCAGATTTATCGTTACAGAAAATTCCAACTTTATTCTCGTTAATAAAGTCGTCAGGATTAATATTCAAACTCAGAATTGGCGTAGACGAATTCATCGCTTGATTAAATGAATTTGGAAATCCTTCAGACAACGATGTGTTAACAAAAACCTTCGCTTTTTTATAATAGTCGTCTACTTCAGAAAAATTTACACCAGGAATAAATCTAAGATTTTTTACTTTTTCGCTTTCTTTTTTAATTGAGTTAAAAAACAATTTATCGCTTGCTGCAGGCATTATCATAATAAATTTTTCCTTAGGAAATTCGTTTGCTAATTTAACAAATATCTCCGGTCTTTTCCATCTCTCGCCGCGAGCAACCCAGAGTATAAAATCTCTTTTTTCGTTTGAAATTTTTTGAATTGGATAACTATTTCTAATCACTGTCGAAGGAAATTCATATGTTTTTTTTAAGGTCGTACGATCTTCTTCGTTTTGAACAACAATATAATCTGCTCTTACGAAACCAAGGTAAAAAGTTAAGTATTTTGAATTTCCTCTTTTTATTTGTTTTAAAACATAGGTTTTATTCACTTGATTTTGATGTTCAGTCCGATGTATATGTATTTTTTTGAAAATTTTACAATAAAGGTTCGTAAATCCTACATATTTAGATAAATTAGCAGTAATATATATATCCGCGTTAATTTGAGCCAATTTTCGATATACTTTATAAAAAGAAACGAGGTAATTCTTAATTGTTTTTTTTTGAGAATGCCCTTTAACAACTTTAATATTATTATAGACTTCAAGCGGTTTTTGACCGAAATCCGCAACCAAAAAGTATACGTCAAACCTATCGTCTTTAATCAATTCGTTTCCAATGTTGTAGAGATCTACTTCTGCTCCGCCTATTTTAGCTCCTGACGCGGGATTAAACACAGAATAGGCAAATGCTTGAACAAAGCATACTTTAATTTTTTTTACCATAAAATAACAATGTTTTAATTATAATTTTTAGCTATATCTTTCTATAAACAGCCTCAAAGGAGGACACATTATTTTTAAAATATTCTTCGTAAAAAATAAAATCCAAAGACATGATACTTTTATCAATAAAATTGAAAACTTGTCCTTTTTGATTCTCTAAATATAATTCATGATTTTCTGTAAATATATCAAACTTATGCATACCTGCCCAATTTTTTCTTGTCCCTTCTTTAATATTGGTACAAACGAACATTAATCCGCCCTTTTTTAGCAAATTATAAGCGTTTTTAAAACATATTATAGGATCTTCAGCATGATCTAAAGAATTTTGAGCGAAAATGATATGAAAAGATTCTTTATCAAAGTTTTTCAATAAATCTTCTCCTTTCATTTTAATTGGAGTAATAGGATAACGATAATTTAATTTTTTCATTATTTTTTTATATTTATCCGCTAACGGGTCAATAGCAGTTACTATAATTAGTTTTTTATCAACCCAATAGGATAAATTTGAATTTGGGCCAGAACCTATTTCTAAGGTTTCTAATAAACCTACATTAAATCTAGTTTTTAACTTGACGACTTCGTCTCTTATTCCAGGAGCAAAGGCTGCTGGATTTTTTCTGCACGATTCTAAAAACCCATTCGGATCTTTTTTTTTTATAAAAAATAAACTTTCATAACTATAGATCTCAGAAGCAATATTTCGTTCTTTTTTAATCCACGAAATTGATGTGTAATAAAGAGAATTAAAGAGCAATTTAATACTTTTTAACTTAAACTTATTCTCTTCGAAAATCAGTGATTTCAGTTCTTTAAACTTATTAGATATACCGCTAGTTTTCATATTTATATCCTTAAACGACGATAAAATCTATTGCTTCTCGCGACCAAATTCAACAATTTAATTTTATTTTCTTAAAATATTAAATAAAACTTAATTATACCTTTTTTGCTAGAATTAAATTTAACTAAAAAATAAAATTAAATTTAACTAAAAAAAATAAATGAAAATATACATAAAAACTAAAAAAAAATTGTTGAAAAATGAAGATCGCATTGATAACGAACGATTTTTTACCTAAAACGGGAGGTATTACAAATGTAATGGTTAATGTAAGCGAAAAGCTTACAGAATTAAAAGAAAAAGTGTATGTTTTTAATAGTTCGCGCCATAATCAAGAAAAATTACATTTTAAGATATTATCAAAAGACAGTAATTTAAAGGGGATTGTAAAATATAACATAAAAATTTACTATTTCTTGTTTTATTTGTTTTTAAAAATTCTCTTAAATTTTAGAGGAATCAGTTTTAAACAAAAATTGAAATTAGTTACTTTTTATTGCTTTTATCCAAAACTCGTAGTAATGAGATTAGTTTCGATTAAAAACTTAGTTTCTTTTTTTAAAAAAAACAAATTTGAAATTATAATAAGTGGGACGGCAAATATCCCATTATTATATAGTTATATCTTATCAAAATGGTTTAAAATTCCATTAATTACTATTGCTCACGGAGATGATTTTCTAATTAGATATCCGCTAAAACTTAAAGAATTTATAATTCAGGATATTCAAAAAATAGTTGTTACAAACGAGATTATGAAAAAATTATTCCTAAAAATTTATAAAACAAATCCTAATAATGTAAGAGTAATTCATTTAGGAGTCAATTTAGAAAATAGCGAGGTAAAAGAATCTATTCAAGAACTGAGAAAAAAGCATCAAATATCTCCTAACGAATTTATAATATTATCTGTAAGTAGATTTTATCCAAGGAAAGGATTTGAAACTGTATTAAAAGCAGTTAAATTGATAATAAACGAATATCATAATATTCCAATTAGATATTTAATTATTGGAAGTGGAGAAGAAGAGAAAAAAATTCGAAATATTATAAAAACATTAAATCTCGATAATAATGTAGAATTACTTGGTAGTCTCGACGAAAAGCTTAAAAATGAGTATTACAAACTTTCTAACGTATTTGTATTAGTACCTGAAGTAAAAAAAGATTCCATTGAAGGTTTTGGAATCGTTTATATAGAAGCTAATTACTTTAAATTACCTGTAATAGGTTCCCGTTCTGGAGGCGTGCGAATAGCAGTTGAGAACGGAAAGAGCGGTTTTTTAATTGACCCTAATAATGTGGAAGAATTGAAGGAAAAAATATTATTTTTATACAATAATAAAAATGTGTGTGCAAATTTTGGAGATTACGGTCATAATCGTGTTATTAAACAATTTAATTGGAAAGATAACGCTCTAAAATATAGAGAATTACTAAAAACCACTATTCGAGAATTCAACATAAAAAGTTAATTTAATTTTTATGCGTTTCTTATTTAATTTTAAATTACCTTAATCGTTTTATAGGAAATAATTTGTCGTTAAAAAACAGAATCTCGTCGGAAGCTAGAAGAAAAAAATTAAAGGAACTTTTGGGAAAAAAAAATCCCTTACTAATTTTAGAAGCACATAACGGTATCAGTGCTATTATAGCCAATAATACGAAATTAGAAACAAACGATGGAAAAATAATAGAGTTTGACGGTTTATGGGAAAGTAGCTTTACAGATAGCGCGTCAAAAGGATATCCTGATGCAGATATAATAAGTTTTGATTCTAGATACGATTCTTTAAGATATATTTTAGATGTTACAAACAAACCAATAATATTTGATGGCGATACTGGCGGCGATCCTACTAATTTCGAATATTTAATTAAAAGATTAGAAGATCTTGGCGTTTCTATGGTAATTATCGAAGATAAAGTATTTCCTAAACGAAATAGTTTAGATGCGGAATTATCTCAAGAACAAGAAAATCCGGACGATTTTGCGATAAAAATTAAAAGAGGAAAGGACGTGATGATATCTTCAGATTTCATGATAGCTGCGAGAATAGAATCTTTGATTTCAGGAGCGGGTATAAAAGATGCAATCGTTAGAGCAAAAAAATATTTGTTAGCAGGAGTAGACGCAATCATGATTCACTCTAAAGACGAAAAACCCGACGAGATCATTAGTTTTTCGAAGGAGTACGAAAAAATTTGTAAAGAAGTTGGTTTTAGAAAACCTCTAATATGTGTCCCTACAACGTATAATACAATTTCTTACGAAGAACTTAGAGAAAATGGATTTAATATTATCATCTATGCTAATCATTTATTAAGAGCTTCTCATAAAGCAATGAAAAATGCTGCTAAATCGTTATTAAAATACGGTAGAGCTTTTGAAACAGAATCGTTATGCACTTCTGTGAACGAAGTTTTTGAAGAAGTTGGAATGACTGTTATCAAAAATAAAGACAAATTGTATCAAAAAGAAAGTATACAAGTGATTATTCCAGCAGCGGGTCCTGATAAACATTTTGATGTTCCTAAAGGCATGTTAAAGATAAAAAATAAACCAATATTACAAATGCAGATTGATGTTTTAAAGAAATGTAACATTAACAAAATAACCGTTATTAGAGGGTATAAAAAAGAAGCCTTTAATGTTAAAGGCGTTAAATATTTAGATAATGATAATTACGAAAATTCCTATATTGCTTACTCTCTTTTTCTTGCCGAAGAGAATTTTAAAAATGGCTTTTTATACGTAAATTCGGATATTTTATTTAATGAAAATATAATTAACAAAATATTAAACACGCCCCACAATATTATATTAGCCGTCGATCGAACTTATCAATATCACAAACACGAAATCGACAAAAAATTAGATATGGTTTTAACTAAAAATCGGCCAACTGACCGCATATGGCAACTATCAGACGAAGATAACGAGGTTATTAGAATAGGAAAAAACATCAAAATTGATATGGCAGATTTCGAATATATTGGATTAGCTTATTTTTCTAAATACGGTGCTGAGATTTTAAAGGAAATATATCACGATTGTAAAGAGCATTGGAAAGGACAATTTCACGAAGCAAAGGATTTTATTCACGCTGATTTGATGGATTTAATTCAAGAAATTATTAATCGCGGTTTTAAAGTAAATGTTGTCGAAGTTAGAAAAGGTTGGATTGAAATTAACGACGAAAAAGACGTTAAAGCAGCCGAATTGATGATATAATTATGATATCTTGTCAAAATTTTTTTAATGTTTTAAAAAAGTACGATTTTACTTTTTTTACTGGTATTCCAGATTCAACATTTAAAGACTGGATGAAATTTTTAGCTGATAAAGATGGACAAAATTTACAAAACATAGTCACTTGTAACGAATGCGAAGCTACTGCCATAGCAACTGGGTATTACTTAGCAACTAAAAAGATTGGCGTTATTTACATGCAAAATTCCGGTTTCGGAAAAACAATTAATCCTCTAACCTCTTTATGCGATCCCGATGTGTATTCGATTCCAGTTCTCCTCTTAATTGGGTGGCGCGGAGAGCCTGGAAAAGTCGACGAACCTCAGCATAAAAAAATGGGAAAAGTTCTTTTGCCTTTATTAGACGCTTTAAATATTCCATACAATATTCTCGACCCTGAAGCAAATCAAATCGAAAACGATTGTAAAAAAGCTTTAATTTATTTTAAAAATAACCAAGGCCCTTACGCGTTTATCATAAGATCGAATTTTTTCGAAAATTACACAATGAAAGAAAAGGCTCAATTTAATTACGAATTAGTGAGAGAGGAAGTAATTAATTTGATACTTGATAATGTTAGTGAAAGCGATGTTATAGTTTCTAGCACAGGCTATATATCAAGAGAAGTATACGAATATAGAGAAGCAAGAAAAAAAGATCATAACAAAAGCTTTTATAATGTAGGAAGCATGGGTTGTGCGTGTTCAATAGGATTAAGTATTGCTCTACAGAAACCAGATAGAAGAATAATTGTTCTGGACGGAGATGGAGCAATAATTATGCAAATGGGTGCTTTTACAACTATAGGAAAATATTCACCTAGTAATTTTGTTCACATTATTTTTGATAACAACGCTCACGAATCAACTGGGGGTCAACCAACCAATTCTGCTACAGTAAATTTTGTTAAAGTAGCTTTAGCAGCAAATTATAAGAAAGGAAGAGACATTAAAACGAATAAAGACCTTGTTGACGCTATTCCTGAAATTAAAAGCGAGAAAGGCCCAATTATTTTTGTTGTAAAAATAATAATGGGTACAAAACCCAATCTAAAAAGACCTGAAAAAAGTCCAATTGAATTAAAACAAGATTTTATTAGAAATTTAACTAGTGGAAAATGAAAGCAGTTATACTTGCAGCTGGAATGGGAACTCGCTTAAGACCTTTATCAAATAACATTCCAAAAGCGTTTGTAGAAATAGATAATGTTCCTCTTATTATAAGATCGTTAGAGAATATTAAATCATTTGACATTAAAGATGTAATTATTGTTGTAGGCTATAAGGGGGATTATTTTAAGAAGAAAATTGGTACTAAATATAAAAAAATCAAAATTAATTATGTGTTAAACGAAGATTTTTCAAAAACGGGAAGCATGTATTCGCTATCTAAAACTGAAGGTATAGTTGACGACGACATTTTACTATTTGAATCTGATTTATTGTACGAAAAAAAAGCAATTCAATGTTTATTAGATTCCGAAGAACCTAACGAAATTTTAGTAGCAACACTTAGCGGTTCTGGTGACGAAGTTTACATCGTAGTTAACGAGAATAATGAATTAATTAATTTAGGAAAAAAAATTGATAATAAGAAAGATGCTATAGGAGAATTAGTGGGTATTTCTAAATTATCTTTTGATTTTTTAACAGAACTTTACAAATTAGCTAAAATAGATTACGATAACAATAACCTTAACTATCATTACGAAGAGGTTATTTTTAAGTTGTCAAAAACTAATCCTATTAAGTGTAGATTAATTCAAGATTTAAATTGGATAGAAATTGATAATCTCGAGGATTTAAATCGAGCAAAAAATATTATTTATCCTAAAATACAATCGAAGGAAAAAAACAAAAAGTAAAATTAATTACATTACTTATTATAAATTCTTGAAATTTTAATCTATTAACAAATTAAAAAAAGGCATTATAATGGTTAAAAGGAATATTTTACTTAATCCCGGTCCAGCAACTACAACCGATACCGTAAAACAAGCGTTAGTTGTTCCGGATATCTGCCCCCGAGAAGAAGAATTTGGAAATTTAATGCAAGAAATCAGAAAAGATTTAGTAAAGATTGCTGGAGGAGACGAAAATTATACTACGATCTTATTCACAGGTTCCGGTACGGCTGCAATGGATAGCGCTATTAGTTCAGTGGTACCTCCAAATAAAAAGCTATTAATTATAATAAATGGAGCGTACGGTGTTAGATTTGCTGAAATTGCTAAAACATATAATATTGAGGTCGTAGAGTTAAAATTTGAATTTGGAAAAAAGATTGAATTGGAAAAAGTTAAATCGATATTACAAGCCGATAAAAATATCGAATGCGTAGCAGTTACTCATCATGAAACCACGGTGGGTATTTTAAATCCTATAAAAGAAATTGGTGCAATTGCAAAAAAATACAATAAAACGGTTATTGTAGATACGATCTCAAGTTTTGCTGGCGTTCCTATTAATATTAAAGAATTTAATTTAGACTTTATAATGTCAACGTCTAATAAATGTATTCAAGGAATGGCAGGAATTGCATTCATTATTTGCAGTAAAAAATCGTTGGAAAAGCTAAAATCGATCAAAGCAAGAAATTATTATCTCGATCTTTACAAGCAATACGAATATCTGGAAAAAAACAACCAAACAAGATTTACTCCTCCCGTACAAATAATGTACGCTTTAAAGCAAGCAATACATGAATTTTTTGAGGAAGGGGCTGAAAATAGATTCGAGCGATATCGAGAAAATTATAAAGTTTTAAAAGAAGGCTTGAAAAAACTTGGTTTTAAGTTTCTTATGGGGGAAGACGTGACAGAATCAAATATATTGACGACAATTTATTACTTAGATCATCCTAATTTTGATTTTAATACGCTACACGATAAATTATACGAAAAAGATTTTACAATTTATCCCGGAAAATTAACGGAATTAAATACTTTTAGAATTGCTGTTATGGGCGCTATTTATCCCGAGGATATTAAAAATTTTATAGAAAGTTTAAAAGAAGTATTATTCGAGATGGAAATAATAAAATGAGCTTAAAATTGTTTGAAACCGTTTCGTCAAAATTAAAAATAATGAAACTGGCAAAATTATTACGAATAAATCCCAAATTCTTTTTTGATGTTGTAATTTATCATTTTTCCAAATTATTTAGAGGAAATGTTGACGATAAAATAATTATTTTAGGTTCAGCAAATGGTAAAGCGTTTATCGGGAATCCAAAGTATCTGTATCTTTATTTAAAAAAAAATACGAATTATCGACTATATGTCTTTGCAAAATCTTTAGAATTAAGAAAGGATTTAAAGAAACAAGGAATAAGAACGATAAACAATTACTCGTTAAAAGCAATAAAATTACTAAGAAAAGCTCGGGCTGTTTTTGTTTCTCATGGATATGAAGATGTACTTCCTATAAAGTTTTCGCCTCGAACTGTTGTAGTTCAAACATGGCACGGAGGTGATGTCAAAATAATGGGAAAACATCCTTATTATACCAAATATATTTATTCCAAATGGTCAAGGTTATTAATGGCTAAACTCCGGGAACATGAGGTGTTTAGTTATGTAGTAAGCCCATCTGGATCAGAAATTCCGTTAGAAATTATATCGTCTTTCTTAAGATTTCCGAAAAAAAGGATATTAGCTGTTGGTTATCCGAGAAACGACATTTTCTTTTCAATTGATACAAAATTGGCTAATAAATTAAAGAATAATAATAATATTCAAAATAATATTCGAAAAATTATACTATATGCACCTACTTACAGAGAAATTTTTACGTCAAAAGATCCCTTTACATCGGAAGATTTAAAAAAAATTAATTCGTTCTGCAAAGCGAACAATTCAATTTTCTTAATTAAAGCACATATTAACGAAAAAGTCATTAATCTTAAAGATTTAGAAAATATTCTGATTGTTAAAAAAGATGCTGATACGCAAGAGCTTTTATGTATTACTGATGTGTTAATTACAGATTATTCTTCTATCTATCAGGATTTTTTGTTATTGAATCGCCCTATTTTATTTTACACATACGATTACGACGAATATGTGTCTAAAAGAGGTATTTATTATAAGCACCTCGAAGAGATCGCTCCAGGACCTATATTATATAATTCAGAGGAGTTGCTTGGAGCTTTAAAAAGTTCAGATAATGAAAGTGAGAAATACGAACAAAAGAGAATAGAATTAAGAAATTATTTTAACAAATATAACGACGGAAAATCATCTGAAAGACTATTAAAATATCTTAAATTAATTTAAAAGCTTAATTTTTAAAAATCAAATTGAACCGAACATTTCTTTAAAATGTTCAACAAATGAGTTTTGTCCTTCTTTAGACCAAATCTTTTTATAAACATTTTGCCCTTTTTGAGCAACTTTTAGAAGATTATCGTCATCTGACAAGATTTTAGAAAATTCTTTTTCCCAATTCTCAACTTTCCAAGAAATTGGAATATAAGTTTCGTTTTCAACAAATAAATCTGGCCACGTATTAATATGGTTTATATTAGGTTTTATGAGAGCTGCCCCCGCGATAAATGTCTCAAAATCGCGATAACATATTTCACCCCACCCAAATGGACTAACAATTGATTTAGATATTCTCACATTTTTCAAATATTGGCTTTTAGGAACTTTCCCTACGGAGATTGGTTTTTTAGCTTTAAAATTCTGTTCCAACGTTTCTAGAAGCATTTTTCGCTGAAAATATAATAATTCGTTCACGGATTTAACCGAAAAATTAGCAGACAAAACAAGCTCTCGATCATTCCTAGGAGCAAAAAATTTAGGACTTATGCTTCGATTAAAACCTAAAACCAATCTATTCAATGAATTAGAATGCCGATAATCTTTATACGCAAAATTCCAAGATATTTTTATTTTTTCTTTAGATTTTAGTACATCGTCGAAAGAATATAGGTTCTCGTCGCTAATATCAATCTCGTAATTTCTAGCGTAAAAATCCGTAAAAATTCTTTTAAGATAAAATTTTTTAGAATAATCAATAAAATCTTTATAACATTGCTTTTTAAAATAATAGTCTACGATAGGTAAAAATTCTTGCTGAATGTCTGTACTATCTTTATTATCAAAAAGGGTTAAAAGATCTACTTTTTTTTTAAGTTTTTTTAAAAACGATAAGAAGAGTTCATTTTTCTTTCGTAAGTTTCCTTTTAGATTGTATTTATTAGCTAAATCGTAGACAACTTTATGATCTATTCCTACAATATCAGATAATTTAAAGCGATTAATATTATAGATATTTAAAAATCGAACCTTAATTCCGCTCTTTTTCAGCTTATCTTTGAGAAGCCAGACAGGAAACCAGTTTCCTGTTAACGAGGGAAAAGAATATGTTTCAAACCTATGTAATCTCGGAGACTTTAATACAGTTGGAATTATTAAATCTATCTTTTTTATCAAACAAGATACCTTGGAAAGTTATTTTTTAATAAAATCGTAATCGTGCCAAAATTTATGCAAGAATTTTATCGTCACACCGTCTTTTATTATTGGTTTTTGACGGGGATTCTTATTATAATCGTATAGATATTTAATATTGCATTTTTTTGCTAAAGATATCGTATAATCGTCGTATTTAAACCATCCGGGTGCTAACTTCGTCGGATTTATCTTATTTAAAATCATAAAATCCATAGCTTCTTTAAACAAATTATCTTGAAGCTCATTATCAAAAAATTCTTTTACATTACAAATGTGAAGGTGTAATTGGATTTCCTCGCCATTTTTCTTTAAATATTCGATTCTTTTTTTTAAAATTTCCGTAAACTCGTTTTTTGACATCTTCAAATTGAAAAAAACTTTACAATAATCGAAATTAGCGGGAGTAATTACAAACCAAATGTATTTTTTTCCTATTAAATTTTTAACAATATCCCATAAATCCTCTCTAACAAAAGCTTCCACATGTATTGTTTTTTCGGATAACTTCGTAAATTTTCGCAGGATACTATGATAAAAGTTCTTGAACTTCATAAAATAAGAAATTTACTGCAATTTAATATTTTTAAGGTAATATACTTAAGTTTTTAAAATGTAAAAATTAAGAACAAATCAAAAATATTTAATTATTCTGTATTTTTAGTAGAAAATTCGTTAATTAAAATTTCACAATCCTCTAGGATTTCTTTAACAAATTTTTTAAAACTTTTTGCAGCTTCTTTAAAATCGTCTTTCACTATGCCATCAACATAACCATATGCTGAAAGACCTCTATTATTAGTTAACTCTTTTAGAATTTTTGATTGGTTATCGATTTTATCAAGAAACCATTTGGGAACCTCCTGTTCCTTTAGCATCTTATATTCTTTTGAGATATCGTGTTTTTTTGGATATTCAATTCCATAGAGAATTAGTATCGCTTTTAGGGCTTGCTCTATTGTCATTTGATAAGAATAAATTACATCGTCCCATCTTTTATCGCTAAATGCTCGAAGGGCACCTTGATGCCATCGTTTAGCTCTGTTTAAAGCGCCTTTTGCTGTTTCTAAGTTATTCATAATTCAACGATTTCTCCGAATTTAATATTCCTTCTTTTCCAATAGAAGTCGTTATCACTATTAAAAATTCTTTTTAAACCTTTTTCTTCAATCCTATCTTTAATCTTTTTAATAAATTTCGCCCCAAATTGATTACGATCATAGATTAATATACCATCAACAGCAATATCATAAAATATTGTCCGAAATATGTCTAATTCTTTAAGAAACAAGGAAATTACCTGTATTGAAGGTGAAATGTCTTTTCCATTATCATCTTTAACGCTATGGCTTTGTTCAAATTCAATTATAAGATCTATTATTTTTTGACTTAATTGGATCTCCCCAGAATAAGTATTAGCAACTATTGCAAAAAGATCAAGATCGCTTTCAATTGTCCATTTACCTCTTGCAACAGATCCAAATAATATTACTGACAAGAGATTATCTTCAAAATTTTTTTTTAATATTTTAGCAAAATTAAAAAGGTAATCACGAAAAATTATAGGAATATTGTCTAAATTTTCAATTAAGAACTTTTCTTCCATAATAAGCTATTTTATCTTTTAAATACAACTAAAAATTAATAGTTCATATATCATTAATACTATTTTAGATTTAAATTTTTTAAGCTATTAAAGTAATTTTTACTCCATTGTTTTATTAAATTAATAGAAAAATTTCGACTATAATAAAAACTCAATATTCATAGGTGAATAAGATTAGAGTCAAAAAAGCTAAGTTGATAAACTTAACAAATCGAAACATCAGGAGAAGTCTCGTTTTGATAAAAATATTAACTCGAAATAGGTTCAATTCAACGCGTTATTCGGATATAATTGGAATAAAATTAAATCGATTACTAAGAAAAGAATTTATTCCAAATCCAAAAGAGCACATATATATCGAAACAACTAACATTTGTAATCTTCAATGCCGGTTCTGTGCGTATAGAAAATCTTCTAAAAAGAAGGTAATAATGTCTAACGAAAAGTTCTACGAAATTATAAACAACGCAACGAATTCTGGATACGATACATTTGGATTAACGCCAATTGTTGGGGAAGTTTTCGTAGACAAAAATTTTTTGGAGAAACTTAATTTTTTAGAGAATCACAAAAAAGTGAAGAATTATCATTTTTTTACTAATTTCACTTTAGCGAATAAAAAAATCATCGATTATTTGATAGATCTAAAAAAATTAAAAGAGCTTTTTATAAGTATTTATGGACACGATACTGAATCGTTTCAAAGATTTACTGGCGGAAACGAGAAAATTTACACTGAATTAGTTGAAAATCTTAAGTATCTTTTAGAAAAGCTTAAAACCAGACATTTAAACTACGAACTGGGTTTTGGTTTGAGAACCTATCGCTCGTTTGAATCGTTAGAAAGTTGTAGTACCGAACTATGCCAAATATTAAGAGACATACTTAGAACGAATAAAAGAAGCCACCTTATTATCAATAAAACTTATTATAATTGGGGAGGATCTGTTACTCAAGAAGATGTTAAAGATCTTGATATAATTATAAACGAACCAACAAAATATTATAAGAACGGAGTTTGCTCGTTAATTCTATATAAAAATCAAATTTTAGCGGATGGCGGAATAAACGCGTGTGCTTGCAGAGACGCCGAAGCAACTCTAAAAATTGGGGATTTAAACAATCAGAGTTTCGAGCAAATTTATTCAATCAACAATAAAGATTACATCAATATTATTGAAAATCAACAAAAAGGAAATTTCAGTCCGATATGTAAAAGTTGCGATTTTTATAGGAGCATTTATAAAAATTACGATGTATATACTAAATACAAGAAAGAATTCTATAATTTAAGCGAATTTTACCAATGTCTATCAAAAAAATAAAGATTAGATTCAAATTTAGAGAAATCCATAAAAATCTTCTGTTTTTTGATTGATGATGTCTAACATATTAGTAATTCTGACAACATAATTATGTTTTTCCCTTGCTAATTTTTCAGCATTTTGCCTAATTTCTTCTCGTAATTCATTATTGGACAAATATTCGTCTAAAAGGTGTTTTAATTCTTCCATGCTATTATACCAAAGCAAATGTTTTTTATTTACAGCTAATTTTTCAAGCCCTTTAAAATAGTTGGTTATTATACACGACCCGCACGCTAAAGCTATGTATGGCCTATTGGAGGCGTATAGTTCTAAATCTTTAAAATAAGGGTCTCCAGCAAAAATAATTTTAGACTGTTGATATTCTTCTGTGACGTAATTATATATGTTGTGAGTGATTTTTACTTTGTAATTTTGTTTTATCCAATTCAATGTTTTAGTTCTTTCTGCGTAAAAGGGATTTTTTAAATTTAATTGACCAGCAAATCCAACATCGTATTGTTCTTTAATAAATTTATTTCTACACAAAATTTCAGGCATAATTGCGACTGGTATGTAATATACCTTTTCTAAATTGTACGTCTTTTTGTAAAGAGGAATTTCTCCTTTACTTGTAACAAACATGTAATCAATTATATTTTTAAAATCAAAATATTTTGGCGTAATTATATCCCAAAGCCAATACACGACTTTATATTTGTGTCCTTTAAAAAAATTAGCGTTAGCGTTTAAAAAAGCGCCACCCTCTTTACCGCCTACCCAAAGAATTTCTGGATTATACTTTTTTATTACATTTATTACGTAGCCGTAAAATTCGTCTTCTAAATCAATAATTTTTGTTTGATACCCCAGTTTTTCGAAAGCCCTCGCTTGACTGTCCCACCTTGCGTTACTTAGAAACGTATATCTCATCGCATAAATTCCTAATAATAAAACCTTAACTTTATTTTTCTCGATAGGAACACTTGGTAGATTCTTTAAAAGAGTTTGAAGCATTTTAAACGATGAATTTAAAGAGATAGATTTAACAGAGATATTATTTTCGTCTAATATTCTTAAAAAAATACCTTTATCAAATAGATGTGTTGTATATTTGGAGATATAGTTCGTTTTATCTGGAACTAGAATTAATATGTCTGCGTTTGGTTTTAAAATTCTTTTAAGTTTATTAAAAATTGCATTATACTCTTGATAATTAATATATTCAAAAAAGTTTGCAATTATTGCTCCTTCGAATTGATTATCGCTTAAATCTGATAATTTATGAACTGAACCAATTGATTGAATATTCTGCGTTATTTGTCCAATTTTTTTTAAAGAGTTTTTTATAGTTTCAGAACTAATATCGAGAATTAATATATTATTTTTATTGGAAAATACATCTTGAGTCTGCTTTAAAACTTCAAAAATATCCTTTAATTTCTTATTCTTCCTTGCTATAATTTCCTTTTTTAGTTTATTTTGGTTGATAGCAACGATTTTAATAGTTCCGTTAAAGATTAAATCGCTTTTATCAAATTCCTTAATGTAAAAGTTTTCTTCCTTAAGAATCTCTTGAAATTTTTCAAATCTTACCTCGTTATTACGTAATTCGTTTTGTATTACGAGCATTCCTCCAGGAATTAATCTCTTTTTAAATGATTTAATACTTCTTCGAAATTCTCCTTGCTTGAAATATCGAAAAAAATGTTTAATATGGATCGTCTGACACGAATTCTTTTCAAAAGGTAATTTTTTGAGATTACAGCAAAACATAGAATTCGACAAATAAGAATCAAAATTAATGAACGGTAAGTAGGTTTTTTTTTTTATAAATCCAACGCGAATAATCCAAAATTCGTTTATTTTCTTAATATCTCTTCTTTTTCCAAGATATGGATAAATCACTTTGAACAAGAATTTAGAACTAAGAATAAGTCTTAAAAGAGCCGAAAAAAACGAATTAAAAACCAACTTGTTTTTTAATTTAAAAAAGAATTTTATAAAAGATCTTTTTCTTTTTTTGAAATTAACAATTTTTTTAAACTTTTTTTCCAATTGCATAAAATTTAGAAACTAATAAGTGAATAAAGGTGATTTTAAAAAATATCTAACTGATATCCATGATAAATGAGGACATACTTTTATTTTTTTTTAACTAAAATTTAAACAATTTGGGGTTATCAAATCGATAAATCGTTCGCAAAAAACCGAGCGTCCGTTCTTGGTCCAATATTTTTTATATTGGTTCTGACCGTTTATAGCAACATCTAATAACAAATCTTCGTTATCCAAAATTTTGGGAACCTCATGTTCCCAATCCTCAATTTTCCAAGATATAGGAATGTACGTTTTAAATTTTTTATATATATTAGGCCATGTTTCCAAATGCGCCATATCTGGCTTTATTAACGCAGCACCAGATATTAAAATCTCAAAATCTCTATAACAAATCTCGCCCCATCCAAAAGGACTAAATATTGCCTTTGACGATCTCATCGTTTTCAAATATAACTTTTTCGGAATTCGTCCTAACGATATGTTATCGTTTATACTATAATTTTTTTCGAGGAAATTCAATAATTCTTTTCGCTGAAAATCTATAATACTGGAACCGGTCTTAATGCTATAATTTGCTGAAAATAATAATTTTCGATTTTTATTTGGTTCGAAAAATTTTAAATTTTGTAATCTTGAAAAAGCAAATAAATATTTATCGATTTTATTCGAGGAGCGATAATCTTTGAAAGCAAAATTCCACGAAATTCCAATTTTTCTTTCAAATTCAGGTTTAATTGGATATAATGGTAAATTTGATCCTTCTTCTTCTAAATGATAGTTTTTAAAGTAATAATCGGTAAATAACCTCTTTCTATAAAGAAACTTGGAGTAGATTGTTTTGTCTTTCAAAATTTGTTTTTTAAAATAACGGTCAACGTAGGGTAAAACTTCGAATTGAGTATAACCGGAACTGTCGCCGTTATCAAAATAAACGATATGATTAGCCTTTTTCCTTATTTTTTTTAACATTGGGATAATTGCGTTAATTGTCGTCTCTTTAACTGTCCCGTAATTCGATAAAATGTTTCCTATAATTCTGCTATCGAACCCAACGATATTAGATAATTTATCAAAATTCACTTGAAAAAAATTAATAAAATTTACTTTAACGCCCATTTTTCTTAAAATATTTTTATTATACCAAACTGGAAACCAACTCCCTATTAGCGAGGGAAAAGAATACGTTTGAAACTTTTGAAATTTTTGATATTTTGGAGATTTCTTAAATGATGGAATAATTATATCAATTTTTAACATTAGAGCATCTTTAATAATTATTTATTTAGCTTTATTTTGAATTTTTTAAAAAAATAAAACATTTTTTTTTGATCTTTTATTTTGATAACTCGATAAAGACATCGTCCAAGGTAGGGTCTATTTCTTGAACTTTTTGAACGGGATATTTTCCAAGACAGGATAATAAAGACGGATAATCTTTCTTATCAGAAATCGATATTATAAATCCAGTTTTAGTACTTTTTAAATTAGTAATATAATTCAGATTTTTTAATTCGTTTCTTAATTCCTTTTTTTGTTCTTTATCGTCTATATTTATGCCGATTCGAACGAAATGCATTAATATATTAATAAAATTGTCGTTTGTATCAATTTTTATTATATTACCTCTATTTAAAAACGCAATTCTATGACATAATTGCTCAACAATAGACATTTGATGTGATGTTAATAAAATTGTTTTTTTAAGATCAAAAAGGATTTTAATAATTTCTCGAGTTGTTTTTGGATCTAATCCTAAAAGAGGTTCGTCTAAAAATAATACTTCAGGTTCAATTAAAAGAACCCTAGAAATTGCAATTCGAAGTTTTTGTCCTCTGGAATAATTTGACACGTACTCCTTTAATTTATGATTAATGCCTAATGATGTGGTTATTTGATTAATTTTTTCTTTATAATCTTTAATGCGATAAATTCGAGCAAAAAACTTTAAATTATCTAAACCAGTCATTCGATTATATACAATCTCGTCCCCTAGCATTAAACCAATTTTATTTTTAATTTTATTAGGATACTTACGGACATCTAATCCAAAAACTTGTGCAGTTCCACTTGTAGGTTGAAGTAAGGTTGATAATATTGAAACCAACGTGGTTTTTCCTGCTCCATTAGGGCCTAATAATCCGAATATTTCACCTTTTTTAATTGACATGTTAATTTTATTTAAGGCTACAATTTTGCCTCCCGTTTTTAATTTATATTCTTTTGTTAAGTCAAATGTCTCAATTATATTTTCGTCCATATTTCAATACCCCGATACTCCATATTTAGTATATATTTTTAAAAAAAACAATGATGCGATAATAGGCATTATTATTGTAAAAATAACTACAACAAGAACGTGGATAATTGTAATATAACTCATTGCCTCTCTGAATTCAATTCCCGCCCACCACGATAATCTTAATAGATCAAAATAATAATAAAGAGGATTCAATTTAATGAAAGGATGAACAGATTCAGGAAAAATTTCAATGGGATAGAACAAACAACTCACAATAGCTATAAAACTTATTCCCACAGATAAAGAGGCTGAAATGTTTTCGTTTACAATTTCAAATAAACCGATTATAAATCCCATACTAGCAAATGTAATCGCAATAGCCAATAAGATTACTATTACAATTATTAAAGTATAAAATGGAATAGGATATAAAAAATAACAAATGATGATGGTTAAAATTATAGAAAAAGATCTTGTAATTAAGCCAGAAATCAAAAATCCAAATAATACGTTAACTTTCTTGATAGGAGCAATCATTAATCCATTTAACGTTTTCCAAATTTTTTCGTCGTAAAAAAGTTCTTGATAATACCACAAAAGAAAAATTGAGCATTCTACACAGTATCCTAACAATAGAAACAAAATATAATTATCTATAGAATAATACCCTTCAAAAAATTGGCTTTCAAGACTGAATAATGTATTAAAAATTATAAAAGGAAAAAATAACGATAAAAAGGGAATGAAATTTTCAACAATGAATTCAGATTTAAATCGAAACTTTAATTTTAAATCTTTTATGATTAGAGAATATATCTGTGCAATGTTTTTAATAATTACTTCTTTTTTAAACATCTTAATTTCCGAACAAATATTATTGAGTAAAATTGTATGAAATTAAATTAATTAAAGAAAGTATAGGCAGTCCTAATTAATATTACAAATCAAGTATTTTTTATAAATTACGTAATTAAAATATTTTAAAGCTTTTTTATTTTTAGAATATTTAAATCCTAACCATTAGTCATCACTTTTTAAAAAGTCTTTAAAGTTTTTCATCATTAATATTTGTAAATATGATCTCAAGATTAAAAGATCTCTTTTTTGAGTGTAAAGCACTCGTAATTAAAGATCTAAAATTAAGATCTAGATATAAAGCGAAATTTATATTCCTCATCATAATTCCCATAACAAATTTTCTTATACCTTTCCTTATCTTTAATAAAATCTTTGAAAAAATGGGGGAACAATCGTTTGGAATTTGGACTCCTGAAAATTACGTTCTTTTTATTCTAACGGGCGTTTTTATTGTTATATTAATAGATTTAATCTCGGTTTATGGACATAATTTTCTTCAAGAGAAATATTGGAAAACTTTATCGGGTATATTTATGTCACCAGTTAAAATATACAGCATTTTATTGAGTAAATTAATAGTTGAATTAATTACTTTCTGCATTCCTCTATTTTTAGTACTCATTATATGCTTTATAGTGGCTGGATCTTCCTTAATTACAATTATTTCTGTTTTGATTTTCTACGCTTTTGCATGTATATTTATTTCATCAGTAGGATTAGCAATAGGTTCTTTTAAATTGTCTATAGAAGGAGAATACAAAGTGGTTTTCTTTTTTATTAAATTTTTCTTAATTTTTAGTTGTTACAAATATCCTAAAGAGTTCTTCCCCGAAGAATTACAAATATTCATTTATATCAATCCTTTTTTTTATTTCTGGGATATTATTCGGATAATACTTGTACTTGGATTTGAAAATATAGTGTTTAATCCCAGGTATACTACGCATTTTGTAATTGTCATTGTGTTAACGATAATTGGGCCAATTTTATCAGTTTTATTATTTAAACATGTTTATAGAAAATATGGAATTAGCGGATATTGATTAATCTATGTTTACTTTAGGATTTTTTTTGTTAACTTCTGGAATTTTTATAATCTTTTGCGGATTGCTAACTACATTTGGGTATTTTATTCAATATCATATTTCTAAAAGATTTAAATCAAAAAAATTATCGTTAGCAATTTTATTAGAATCTTTTGGTGTTGGAACAGCAATTTACATTTTTTATTCTTACATTACAATAGATTTTCGATTACCTTTTAGTTTTATTTTAAATTATTTGCCTATAATTATTTTTGATGCAATTAATGTTGTTTATTTTATTTGGGTATTGAAGCATAAGGATAGAAAGGAACTAAAGGATATATTTGCGAATATTAAAAGCAAATTTTTAAATAAACGAATTAAAACTCATTTCATAATTATTTTCGTTAGTATCGTATTATTTCTTATTGTACAGGCAGTTATAGAAACCAATTTAAGTTTACCCGCGAAAGATCCTTACAATTGGTTTAATAGTATAGCATATTTACACAAGTATGGTGATCTGGATTATTCGAGCTTTACTACTTATGGGATGGGCTTTGTAATTTTTAGTGCAGGGGCTCTTCTTATTACAAACGATTATTACTTAATATATTTTTTCATTAAATATAATCCCATTTTCTATTTCATATTATTAATTTTAATAACATATAACATTTCAAAAAAGGTTTTTAAAAAAAATTTAGAAATATTTGCGACTTTAATAGTATTACTTTGTTTTAATTCTCTACTCTTTAGGTTTTCTTTGTGCGTACCATCGACTTTAGCGACGATTTTAGGACTTATTTTCATTAATACATTATTTGAAAAAGATAACTCCAGAATAATTTATATTAGAGCATTTTTATTAGGTGGCATACTCCTAATTCATGTTCTATATTTCGCAATATTTTTTGGATTTTTTTTTATTTTTGAGTTATATAATTTAATTTTCGTTATTAAAAGGAACATAAAGTTAAAGGAAAAGAAGAATTCTGTTATATTTTTTAATTTTTTGAAGAAATACGGAATTTATTTTTTAATTTTTGCCATATTATTTGTTCCTTACATTATGAATCTATTAATTTCGGAAGAAAATATTATGGGAATTATCGAACGTTATTTATATAGAAGATATACCCCCGATTCGCTAATTTACGATTCATTTCCAATTATTCTTGTTAAACACGCATTTTTATTAGATGTTACCCCTTCTTCAAGTAAATTACTCTATAACATAATATTCGTTGGTTTTGATATTCCTATAAATAAAACGTTAGGTTGGGGAGTTATATTTCTTGTTATCGGATTATTTTTTACCAAAAAATGGAATTCTCAACAGAAAAAATATTTAATTGAATTTATTAAATTTTCTTTTATATTTTCATTTTTAATTTTTATAATAATTTCTTTTCTATTTACCCTTAATAATAAATTGATTTTTTCTATAGCTTCTTTTACTTATCATAAGGGTAAAAGGGTTTTTGAACTCTATTCTCCTTTATGGTCGATATTATTCGTGTTTGGAATAAAAACTATTTTTAAACTTTTTAAGAAATATACGATAACAAAATTATCGCCAAGCATCATTAAAATTAAAAAGGAATTTGATTTGATAAAGAAAAAAATAAATAAGAAATACATAATATCTCTTTTAATAATAGTAGGTATTCTTTATTCCTATCATTTATATCTACATTATAACGTAATTTATACTAATTATTATAAAGACGACGATTTAACAGAGGCAGTCTTATTCGTTGGAGATTATTGTTCAGAAAAAGACATGGAAGATGAAAAAATTTTAGTTCCAAAATTATCAAATTCTTATATCTATAGTCTTATCGTTCAAAAAGATGTAGAACTTATAAAATATGAATACGATGACACATCTTATTCGGAACTTATTCATGTAATTGATACCAACGAAACAAAATATGTTTTGATTAATAAGGAAGAAGCCAAAAATTCGTGCATCGATCAAATAGTAGACAACATGAAAATTTTATACGAAAATCAGGATTATTTGTTTTTTAAAACTTAATAATTTTCAACATTCTACCAAATTAAACCCAACAAAAATTAGAGGTTTTTTTTATACCTTAAAATTTATTTTTTATTTTTCGGTTCTTTTAAGATATTTTTCCCTAATCCTTTTTTTTTATAAAAATAGAATAAAATTAAAACGATACTCGAATAAATTGGAATTGAAAGATATAGTTCCATAGGAAAAAAAATAAAAAACGAAATAAAGGTAAAAATAATTAGACTTAACGCAAATAAAACAAAAAAAGGATTCCATTTTTGTTTCTTTAACATAATATTAACCATTTTATTTAACAGATAAGCAAAATAAAATATCAAAACAATAAATAATGACAGAATTATTAAATTTAAAATTAAATTGTTTGGAAGTAAGAGTTTTGTTAAAAAGATAGCGAAAAGAAAAAGGGCAATGAAACTATGACACAAAAAGATCTCGTATGATCTTTTACCAAAAAATTCCAAATAATTATTGGATTTAAAAAATCTATTAAATACATAGAATAAAAAGGGGATTGTTAAAAAAGTAATATATGGAAATATCCATCTATAATAATCACCGCTAAGATAAGAAAATATAAAAAATGCAAATATAGATGTAACAAAAATAAAAAAAACTAACCCTATTTTATTTATGAATAATATATCTAAATTTTTCATATTATCCTTGCCAATCCAATACCCAAAGAGTGCACCTAAAAAAAATTCAAAAAATCTAAAAATGAAATGCATATATGTTCCATTATACAATTCGAAATTAAGGGATTTCTCCAAAAAAAGAGCTGGTTTTGAATAGATATCGGAATAAAAAATATACAGAAGATATAAAGCAATAGTTATTATAGTAGTGATTTTAAAGTTCTTTCTTATTCCATAAAAAATAATTGGAAATAAAAGATAACAACTCAATATTATTGTTAAAAACCAAAAAATAAAATGTATTGAAGAAAAATTTGGATTATAAATTAAATTTGTTTGAAAACCACTTAAATTAATTAAAATAACATGAAAATTAAAAACTGTCCCAAAAAATAAAAGATAAAAAATCATTATTATTATTAGCATTAACCAATAAGCGGGATATATCCTTAAAACACGTTTTTTATACCAATCACTCCATTTATGATTTTCTATACCACGCTGTAAAATATTTACGACTAATAGCATACCGCTTAAGAATATAAAGAAATCAAGCCCGATATTTCCAAAGTCAAATATCATTGCGATATAAATTGGAAAATAACTTCTAATAACTAAAAACCATGTTCCAATGTGAAAAAGAACAATGAGTAATATACTAATGGCTCTTAATGAATTACATATCATTGAAAATCTTTGATATCTTTCACTTATATCGTCTTTTTGACTAAGATTTTGATGGGATTCAAGAAGATTCTTTATATATTTCATATTAATGGCACTTAAATAACTATTTTAACGTGACAAAAGTAATCTTATTTATTAATTTTACTTTTAGATCAAATATTTTTTCAAGATTATATTTTAAGCCAAGGAATGAGATTTTGAAACAAATAATTATGGTGATAATATATGAAAACCAGCTAAATTGAATATTGTTTTATTTAGGAAAACAACAGTAACCAGAAAATCCGAATAATTGGCAAATTTTAATAATTTTAGTGCTCTATTTTAAATTAAGTTTTAATTATTTTAATTATTGTTTTTCTTGTAATGATACATACATAGAAAATGAGCGACAATTGGCGAAAAAATATTGAAAATTTTATTTGTAGATCAAAATTTTGATTCATTAAATATCGGTGGAGCCTTTAAAAGTAATTACGCTATTATAAAAGAATTTACAAAAAATCCAAATCTTGAGATTCGAGTATTAGCTAGAAAAACAAATATTTTAAAAAAAAAGCAATTATCTTCAAAACAAATAACACCTATTTTGAAAACACCATCAAAAAGAATCAATTCAATGATCAAATTCTTTCAAATTAATCAATATTTTAGTTTCTTTCCTATTTTTAAAGAAATCAAAAAATTTAAACCGAATGTAATTATTGTTCAGAGAGATTTAACGTTTTCGACTTTATTAGTTGGTTTTCTAAAAAAAATTCCAATTGTTAACATTATAAGAGATCCAATGAATTTATGTCCAAAATTTATTGATATAACCGATGGATTTAGTAATTGTTCTGAATTTTTAATAAGAAAAAATTGCTGGAATTGCATCAATAGATGGCGAACTTTAAGAGTTATACTTTTAGATAAGCCGCGAGGCTTCGATCATTCTCTCCACTCGCATGTTCTTACAGTATATTACAAGTTCCTATATTTTTTGACTAAATTTCATTCTTATTTAATGAAATACGCGTTTGTAAATATTGTAGCATCTCCATTAATGAAAGAATTGATTGAGAAAAAAGCAAATAAAAGCAGGGTTGTAATAAAAAAAGTTACGCCAATAGATAATTCAGAAATATTAATTTCTAATAAATTAATAGATAAAAAAATTATTGATACAATTGAGAATTCAGATAAAATAATATTGTTTGTAATCCCAAGAAACGAAGGAGGCAGCAAGGGATATCCTTTTGTAAGATTATTACTAAAAAAACTCCCAAAAGATAACATATTGATTATTGTCGGAACCATTCTAGAAGGTTTAAACAAATACAATAATGTGGTAAATATAGATCAGGTTTCAACAAGTAATCTTTACTATTTATATCAAAAAGCAAAAGTTACTATTGTTCCTTCCATTTATACCGAAGCATTTGGGAGAGTTATATTAGAAAGCATTATGAATAAAACACCTGTAATTAGTTCACCCCAATGTGGAGCTAATTATATATTCCAGAATAAAAATTACGTTAAAGTTCTAACTTTAGAACCAAATTTATGGTTAACTGAAATTAAAAAGTTAATTGATAATCCTATTATAATACCAGACAAAGATATTAAAAGGCTTGTAAATGAGTTTTCTCCTCAAGAATGTGCGAAAGAATTATTAGATTTAATTGAAAAGATAAAATATTGATATTGTTTTATTATTCAGCACTTTTTTAAAAGAATTTCAATTTTAATATTTGATTTATCTTACATCCTTTTAACGAACAAATTATTTCTTTTAAATTATGAAACGTGACGAGAGTCTTTCAAGTCAAATTTTTTTTAATTTAAAACTGGATTTAAAAAAAATTCTCAACATACACAGAAGAATAAGAAGAAAATCAAAAATTAAAAACTATTATAAAAATCACGATCAAATAAAATTACATTTTGGAGGGGGAAAAGATAAATTAAAAGATTTTCTCAATACAGATGTTATAGGAAAAATTCCTATTGACATTGCGAAAAAATTACCTTTTCCAACAGATACCGTTGATGTAATTTATTCCTGTCATGTTATTGAACATTTATATCATAAGCAATTCAGAATATTTATTAAAGAATCTCATAGAATATTAAAAAAGGGTGGAATTCACGTTATTATGACTCCTTCGTTAACCCGTTTGATTGATGGATTGTATTATAATAAAGAGAACAAACTAGAACTATTAAGAGGGCACGAAAAGTTTGCGAAAATAAAATTAGATCCAGCCATGATAATTAATTGGATGCCGCATTTATTATACGGCCATCGATTTATTCACGATTTAGAGTCAATTAATCGAGTGGCAAAATCAGCGGGTTACTCTATAGTAAGATGCGTGCCTTTTAAAGATATACCTGATGCCATTGTTAAAGAATACGCGTTTATGAGAGAAAAAAGAGGGAACAGAAGATGGGTATTAGAAACAGAGACGTTTCTTTTAATTAAATAAGAACAAATTTATTATTAAATGATTCCAAGCTTATAATAAGTTTTCATTATTACTCCTTTTATCCAATTTTTTTTCCCTTTTCTCATCCATAATCGAACTCTTGCTTCAAACGATTTTTTGTATTCTTTTTCGAATTCTTCGTAATTATTTAATTGATAACCTCTAAAAAACTCTTCCGAACAACGGTTATATCTAAAAATGTTCCAAGGTTCTTTTATTTTAAAAATGTCAAAACACATTTGAATTGTAACTAAATCGTGTATAAACGGTTTCTCGTTAAAGAAAGGCACATCTACAACGTTAAATACCCCATTTTTATAAATAATGTCAGTGAGTTCAAAATGACTGTGCGAAAATCCTTTTTCGTGAAATTCCTTTAAAGCTTTTCCAAATTTAAAATGAATTTTAGGATCGTAAATCTCGATTAATCGTATTCCGTCTATAAATTTAGTTATTAAATATTCTTTTTCTTCGGAACATTTAACCGGTTCTGCTAATTTGAAATTTCTAACTTTAATTTTATCTTTATAATTTAAGAGGTTATTGAATTCCTTCGTAATCCACTCAAGTTCTCCTTTACAGATTTTAACAAAATATTTTTTATCTTTTGTTATATAATACGAGAAATTGCCTCCTAAGAGCGTCCCTTTGATTCTTTTAAACATGTTAACCGTAATTAGAAAGTAAAATATGTAATTATATGATTATTTTTTAATCGTTTCCTAAAAAATTAATGGATTTGATATTATAATTAAATACCAAATTAACTATTTATTAGACCTTCTGAATGCCAAGTAATTTTTCTTTACCTAAAAGAAGGATATTAAATTTATCTATGAAATTTTTTCCGAGCAGGGCATGAAACGTGAAATCTCCGATAATATCAGTACTTATAAATTCTAGTTGAATTGAATTTCCTTCGTATCGAAACAAGCTTTTATAGACTGGAACTTTAACTATTCCGTTAGCAGTAAAAACCTCTTTTTTTTCGACTTCTTCAATTTCGTATTCTTCTATTATCTTTTTATCTACAGCTGAGATTGTTGCTCCTGTATCAATTAATCCTATAAATGTTTTTTCTACCTCGTTGAAGGGCATTGAAAAAGGAATTAATGGATAATAGTTATTTTTATAATTATATTGGTGGTACCATTTTGAATCCTCTAATGTAAATATTGAAAACATAAAATCTATCGTTTCTGTTTCATGGCCTTTATGTATGATTCCTGAAGCAGAATCCGGAAACTTTTCTGCTAAAATACTTGCTACTTCTTGGGCACTATCACCTATTGCAACGATTGAATTTCGGGAGATCCCTAAATATTTTCCATCAGGAATATAATCAGGAATATCTATTTCTTTTTTATCGAGAGGGGGATTCCTTTCTAAAAATTCGTCAATTTTATTTTGAAGGTCCATTTCCTTCTCTATTATTTGACGGATAAAATCACTCACACTTTTGTAGCCTTTAAGTTTAGTAATTTCTTCTATCCTTTTCTTTTTTTTCTCATCAACTTTAAAATTGATAATTGTCATGTTCGTAAGATTTTTTTATATAAGAAAAGTAATATAAAACATATATATCTTTGTTATCTTTTTATTTTAAGTTCTAAACCGAGATTATGTCAGTTCTTATAAATCATTAATATTAACAAAAAGTTATAATACGGGAAATTGTTTTTATAGAGAGGCCCTTTTATTTTTTTAAACATGTTAATTGAAATTAGAAAGTAAAATATACAGTTATATTATAATTTTTATCGTTTCCTAAAAAATTAATAGATTTTTTATCCTCCTGTATCTAAGCTAAGGAAAATGTAAATAATATTTGATCTAATTAAAAAATTTGATCTAATTGAAAACTTAAGATTTATTCATGTCGTAAGACTAGCTTTAATTATCCATTCTGCGGCTCGGGATAATCTTTTACGGATATCTGTTTGGTCTTCATTTTTATATGTCTTTAATCCATTTATATTTGAATGGGCTCTGTTTAAAGGTATTGGAGCGTGATTAACACTTAAATTTTGGAATTGTCTTACAATTTCAACTTTAATATTTATAACGCTGTTCTTTTTTGGATCTAAGGCTCTTTGTCGAGTTTCTTCGGGGGTAGAATATTTATTCCACTCCGTAGATATTCCATTATTATCCTTGAAAGCATAAGGAGGTATTTCATCAAAATTGCGTGATATTAGGAGTAAATTGTTATGAACTCGGCGATAAAGGAAATCCTTGTCTAGTATTATCTCAATGGGACAATTCATAGGAATTCTATCAACCAATAAAATAACACAGGATTAATTTTGTTTTGATCAAATGTTCCTTTTACCGTATTTTTTTCATAATCATCGCTTGAAAAAGTAGCAGTTTCATTTAGATTTTCAGGAATATTTACTAGTAAATCGAATTTGTTGTTTTTCCAACGAATGTCAATACTTCCATCTGGACCTGGAAAAATATTAGGGGAAGAAATTAATTTTTGAGTCTGTCTCCATAAATAGAAGGATAATTTTTTTACGAATTCTGCTGCACGATCCAAAGTTTCTTTATTATAACTCTTTCCACCTTCCCCATCCCAATTTTCTTGGAGATTTAATATTTTCGCTTTAGCACCTTCAATCTCCTTATAAAAAGAAGTAAAATGTTTATGTAATTCGTCAATCCAAGTAGATTCTAAAATTGAATCATTCAATTTGAAATCTTCAGTATGCATTTTAAATCAATAAATATATAAATGGTTTTATATAAAATTCTGAGTATTTATCACTACTAATTATAATTATCCCCCTTATTATATTTAATTCTTCGGTTCGACAAAACTCGGACTAAGATTGTACTTTTTTTCTAACATTTGGTGTTTTATCAATTGCAATATCGTTAGTTGTTATAATTAATTTATGTAATTATATGATTTTTTTTATGGTGTCTTAAAAAATTAAAATAATTAATATAAGATTATTTCTAATTTCCTTTTGTTCTGAAAATTTTTTATTTGACATCAAATTCTATTAATAAAATAGATATTGTTTTTATTAGCAATTTAAATGCTACAATTAAAATTTATTTAAGATTAAGTGTTTTAAATTGAATTTTGAAGGAAAAAGAATATTAATAACGGGAGCAGCAGGGTTTATTGGAAGTAATTTAACGGACAAATTTCTTGAATTAGGTGCAGAGGTTATAGGTATTGATAATCTTTTTAATGGTAGACTTGAGAATTTGGACGACGCTAAAAAAAATAAGAAATTCACTTTCTATAAAGGAGATATTAGAGACATGGATTTCTTATTAGAAATATTTAAAGATATTGATATTATATATCACGAAGCCGCTTTTACAAGCGTACCTCAATCTGTAAAAATGCCCGAAAACTGTAACGATGTAAATGTAAATGGAACAATTAGCGTTCTCAACGCAGCTAGAAGATCAAATGTAGAAAAAGTTGTTTTTGCTTCAAGTTCTGCCGTTTATGGAGATACTCCAACCTTACCAAAAAACGAAGAAATGCAAAGATGGCCAATTTCGCCTTACGGAACTGCCAAATTAGCTTGTGAGCAATATTTTAAAGTTTGGTATCTTGTTTACGGTTTAAAAACAACAAGCTTAAGATATTTTAATGTTTATGGCCCAAGACAACGGGACTCGCCATATAGTGGCGTTATAGCAATTTGGCTTGGTAAAATTCTTCGAAACGAAAATTTGTTAATTTTTGGAGATGGCGAACAATCTAGGGATTTTACATATGTTAAAGACGTAATCCAAGGAAATTTATTAGTTGCTGAACACGATGTTGCCGGAGAAATAATAAATATAGCTTGTGGAAGTCCGATCACTGTAAATAACCTTGCAAAATTGATGCTAAAATTAACTGGAAAAGAAAACTTAAAACTAGAACATACTGATTCAAGATTAGGAGATATTAAACATAGTTATGGGGACATTTCAAAAGCCAAAAAATTATTAGGTTTTGAGGCAAAATATACCCAAGAAGAAGGTTTAAGAGATTTTCTAAATTGGTGCGTAAAAAATTATAAATTGAACCTTAAAATAAAATAAAAACTCTTTCAAGAAAATGGGAACGCTTAAAATAAAATTTAATAAATTTCTCTTTTTTATCAAATTCAGAATCCATTTAATCGTTTTTTTAATTTCCATTGTTTCGATTTTTTTTGTATTTTTAAAAATTATTAACCTATTTACAGTACTGGCCGTTCCTACCGAAAGTGTTGCTTATTTCTTAATTTTTCTCGTTTTTCTATTTAGTACAATATTTATTGTACTTTTTTTACCTTCGTATCCTCTTTTTTTTGTTGTATTGAAAGATAAAGAATTTAATTTTTTAGAAAAGCTAAGTTTAACAATTGTCTGTAATCTATCCTTTTACATCTTAATCGGATACGCAGGTTTTATCGTTGGATTTCCTCTAACTGCTTCTTTTTTCTTTTTTTCGTTGGTTCTTTTTTATTTTTTTATCGTATTTTGCATTATTTTTACTGAAAAAAGAAAAAATTTAGACTCGTTTTTAAAATCCAAAGCCCTGAATTATTTAGGGCGTATAGATTGTAACACATTTTCGTTTAAAAACTATATAAAAAATAAAATTCCTTCAAATGGCCTTTTACTTGTTATATTTATAATATTAATCTGCGTTTTTAACGTTGTAAGATACGAATACTTTTTTGGTACAGATCCTTGGCTCCATATATTTATCATGAAATCTATTGTTAAAATGCACTATTTACCTTTAGAAGAATATTATGGATCAGTAGGATTACCTATTTTTGGTGCTGTGATACATTTTTTTTGCGGTATTGATTTTGTTTTAATTCCGAAATGGTTTGTTTTTTATACAATTCCATTATCTTCGTTAGTTTTTTATAATTTGTTAATTCGAATTTTTAAAAATAAAAATATGGCGTTTTTTGGAGTTTTTATTTTGGAATCTGCGTGTTTAGGATTTCCTTATATGATGTATCAATTTTGGCCAACCAGTTTAGCCGTAATTGTTAACTTAACTATTTTTTTCTTGCTTTATAAAAGATTAGAAAAAAATATTGGAAAAGAAAGACCTACAAAAAAAGCCATTTATTCAAATATGTT
>Ga0315284_10000830_pt1 | contig 42226 bp, 60 predicted proteins | sample YL17G09_16_MG_FD_203696 | JGI IMG/M metagenome (GOLD analysis project Ga0315284, IMG submission 203696) | Sediment microbial communities from Yellowstone Lake, YNP, Wyoming, USA - YL17G09_16 | ecosystem: Environmental > Aquatic > Freshwater > Lake > Sediment | place: USA: Wyoming | collected...
CCCTTACCATAGCCAACAACTCCATTGTAGTTGTTTGCGTTCTTGTTCATCAACGCAACAACATACATTGCAGCTTTACGAAGAGGACCACCTTGTTCGTAGTTTGCTTTGTTTCCATAGAACTTTTCGTTCTTCTTCAACTCCGCTATGTTCTTCTGTGGATCGCTCATTACCTCAAAGTAATGATCATCCCTTCCAGACAACTCACGAAAAGCATCCCCAACCATTCCTTCTTTGGTTAGTTCTCTCTTAACTGACTCTCTAACCATTCCCTTAAGCTGTCCAACAGTAATCTTCATCATTGTGCTACCTTCCCAAATCACTAAATAGCTTTCGGAAGGATGTATTCAACAACCTTGTTCGCTTTCTTCGCTAGGTTAACCGTATGAACGGTACCTCCATCTCCAGTTTGAAGATAAGCGCAAACCAAGTCGCTGTTGTTTACTATCCACTCATTCCTTTTAAACATCTTCCACGGTTCATAATTCCCTTCAGAAACAACCACAACTTCAGAAGCTAGTTCAAGTAACCCAAGATATCTTTCTTGAACTGGTTTTGACCACATGCAAGCTTGTGTGTTAAATGGAACAGCTGCTATAAATGGTATTGATCTCTTGATACATTCTTCTGCTACTAGCTGATCAAATCCTAATGCCATTCCAGTAATCACGGTTCTCGGAGTGTGTTTCTCTAATATCACTCCGAGTTCAGCTGTTATAGCTTCTATCGAGTGGACCAAAGCTCTGTTCCCGGTTATTCCCATTACTACGCTTGACTTCATTTGTTGTTTCTCTGTCCTGTTGTTAATACTGCTGATAGTACCAAGCTATAGGTTACTACAGCTATTCCAAGGATCAACCAAGTACCCATCTAAGTGTTTGATTCCCTCTCTATGGTAATCTTCCATACGTTCAAAAGAATCTTATCACTTTATTATTTGAGATTGAAACTCTTTTGGAATACCGAAGAACACAGCCAAAGTTTCTGGCTTTGCTGCTCCAAGCTCGATCTTTGCCTGACGAATATATCTCAAAGGAACAACCAACCGAGTTAACAGGTCTTGGATTTCTGGAACTGTTACTTTGCTCAACTCTTTTATGAACTTTGCAGATAAATCAATACCAATCAATCCTCCAGCTTGTTGTTTAAGTAAAGCCGTATGTTTCTCAAAGTTCTTTTCCTGTGGTGACTTGGTAAGACGATGAGAGCCAACAAACACTTGTCTGAATCCAGCTTCGAATGCACCTTTGTTTGTTTGGAGAATCTGTTCTAGTGTTGGCTCTTGAGGTTCTGGTGGTTTGGTTTCCGCTGTTCCTGTTGTTGGTGTTGTAGCTGTATCCTCTGGAGTTTCTTTTGGTTGTTCAGAACTTGCGGATGTTCCAGCTTTCATAAGTTCTTCTCGCTTTGCTGTTAGTGAAGGAAGTTGCTGTTCTAGCATAGTCATTACTTCTTCAAATCTAAACAGCAAGTGAATCAACCCAACAAACCAACCAGCTCGTTGTTTGAATGCTTCAACAGAGTTATCGGTTGCTGCTACCTTAGCTCTTGCTGCTGTTTGTGCTATGATCATAGTAATGTCTTTTAGTCTAGCCAAGTGGTTGTTTCTTACTGGGATAGAAGCAGCTACGTATTTCTGTACGAGTATCGCCGCTAAAAAGATGTTTCTTGAGTTGGCTGCGGAGAGTTCTTCTACAACAAGAACTTCAAACAGTAGTTCTCTGTCTATCTTTAGTTGTTGAACTAGATGATTTTCTACCATACTACTAAGTAGAAATTAATACCATGGCAAAGCTTCACCCACACCTCAAACACTTTATTCGTAGCGTTATTGCATCAGAGTTGATGGAGTCTGTAGGACCATCCAAGAAGTATGAATTCAAAGAAGGAGTGATGCGAGCTTTACAGGAGAGTATCTTGGAAGATATTGATAGCGTTCAAACTCAAGAAGACCTAGAGAAGCTTGTTGATCAGAAAGTAGCAAAGTTTCGTGCAGAGCAACTGGAGCCATTGCTCAAGATGATAGAACGAGTTGTCAAACAAATTCCGCTTAGTGTGTTCAAACACCTTAAAACCTAGTATGCAACTCTATAACTAACGCTTATGTACTTAAAATTCTCAGAGCTGCCAAAAGCTAAACTCGACAAGATTGTCTACGCAGACAAGATAACAAAACCCGCTGGATGGATAGCAGAACTTCCTAAGACATTTGCTGAGTTCAACGAACGCACAGATAAAGATGGAATCACAGCATCCCCAGCTTTGGTTAATCAGTGTGAGAGAATGGTTAGAGCGGCATTCTTGCTTGATGGAGTGGGAGTATCAGCTAATCAAATTGGTATTAACAAGAGAATGTTTGCGATCAGAGAAAACTCTGTTACAGATGAGTTTCGTGTATATATCCATCCCAGCTATTCCATTGATAGCCAAGCTGTGATGGAGCTCGCTAGTGAAGGCTGCTTGTCTGTTCCAGACACAAAAGTTGTGGTTAAACGACCAAATGCAATTTTAGCTGAATGGTTTGAGTTTACAAAAGAGAATAAACTTCAACACAGACAAGAACTTCTCATAGGACTCAGAGCTAGAGTTTATATGCACGAATCTGATCACTTAAATGCTCGTTCAATCATAGACTATGCTGCTAACAGAGATACAAAACGATCCATCTTAGCTTCGCTAGCGAAAAAGAAGTAAGAGTATTTCTTAGCAGCGAGCTTTGGTATCTTAGAGAACATAAACCTATGGTTGTTATAACTAAGATTCATGGCAGCACAGACAAACCTTAACGGATTCTATCTTGCGAATGTTATCCACAAGATGGCTCCTTACTTCCAGCTTAACTCAGCGGAAGATGTATCCAGAACCATAGCACTTCAGCAGGTTGTTGGAGCTAGAAACTCTGTTCCTTCCCAGAACTTTCAACCACCAAGAGAAATCGTAACTCTGGTTGACCTAATCACCAACACATCTGAAGGTGCATATCAAGTTCATAACTCTCCAGGTGGCTCTGCTGGACTGTTGACAAAGATAACGGAGTTGATTACGGGCACTGGAGCAAACAATGCCAACTCACTTAATTCAACACAAGTAATAAACCAGTCAGCCACTGGAGCCAACAACCAAGCTGGCACAGTCTCAGCAACACAGCGTCTTGGTGAGTTGTTTCAGATTTACTACGCTGGGACAGAATCTGAAGCCGGGTCACCTGCTCTTGCTGTGATTGCTAGTCCAACAATTAGGAGTATGCTTGGAAACACTATAAATTCCACAGATACTACACAAGCATGGCACAAGTGCAGCATCTTCAAAATAAACACACCGTACGTTAATCCAGCAAACAAGTACACAGAAGCTATCTCGGTGTACATGAATGGTATTCCGTCAATTGAGATTGCAAGAGCTGTGCCATACATTGACATAAAGTTTATCTCTGGACGTGATCCAACGGATGCTTCTGGAAGACTTAACTCAATGTCAATCTTTAAGTTTCTTGAGGGAGCTGTGCAAGTCAGCAACGCGCGTGCTGGTGGTGGAAACGCAGTTCTCCAAGGTTTGGTTGCAGCAAACACGATTTCTGGTTCAATTCCTGGAGCTCATAACTCCAGCGGATTCTTGTCTGAGACTGGCATGGAGTTGTTTACAACAACACAGACAATGATCAACGCGAACACGAACTTTGAGAATGACGGTGGTTCACTCAGAGCAGTTCCAGTCCTAGATCCATTCAGACCATTCCTTACCTTTAAGAGTTTGAACATTGACATAACGTCTGGTGGTGGATTCTTTGCTTATAAGACTGGAAAGCTTGAGTTTGTACTTCACGACAGATCAAGACTTAGCGAGATAGCTGATTTCATTAAACCAGACCTCTATGGCACAACGAACATAATGATTGAGTTTGGATGGATGCACCCAGACTCTCCTCATGTTGGTAATCTCTACGCTGACTTACTCAACGCAAGTCGTTCCAGAGAACAGTACATGATAAGAAACGTAAGTTTTACGTTTGATGACGTTGGTCAGGTTAACATCACTCTGGATGTTGCAATGCGTGGAGGCAGCGATCTTAGTTCAGAAGTTATTGCAACAGCTGAAGGAACAGCTGCAAACGCCATCAGACAAATCAGAACTCTAGCAGAAACCATTAATCGGTACCGTTCTGCTATCCAACGCACAACCGGCACTCAGAATGCAACAAACCAAACCACAACAGAAATTCGTGGGGTTCAGATTCTTGATGCAGCAGCTGATTATCAAAACAACATCAGACTTAGCCCTGAGTTTTTGAACAATCTAAGATTGTTCAGAACTTACCTTGGACAGTTAAACACAGCAGCTGCTGGAACCGGAAATTCTAGTATAAGTACCAGAAGCGAAGCTGCAACAGCGCTAATTGGAGCACTTGATAGTCTTTGGGGTTCCAGTAGTTCAACTAGTCGTTCAACATCTATAAACCAAACTAGTGAACTTACAAGAAGTTTAGCTCAAGAAATCCAAAGAAAGATTCAACAGATATTAGCTGGAGGAGATAGTACTTCTGATCCAATGCTTCCATCTTCTAACTTTCATGTCAGAGACTATGACACAGCGTCCCATCGCGTCGGTGGTGACCATGGTCTTGGAGAAAGGTCGGAGTCACGAATGGCTCCAGCCACTGGAGAAGCTCCAAGAGAAGGTCAGCGTCCTGCAACGATACCAATTATACCGATAAACACAGGCACTCGACATGTTTCGCTAGCAAAGTTACTCTTGCACTTTGTAGCTATTCCTTTAGCTGAAACAGGTAAGTTCGATGATGTTCAGCTAGTTTTCTATCCCTTTAATGATTCAGCTGGTTTTGCAAAGGACTTGAATATCGGGCAGTTTGTGGTTGATGTAAACTTCTTTATGCGTGAATACACAAGATTTCGAACAGAAACCATCAGCCGTGCTGCTTCTATAAATCTTCGTGATTTTATGGCTTTTATAGCAAACACAATTATTGACGACGTTATGGCTCCTGTTTATGGAATCTCCAGCTTGTATAGTATTCAACTCAACAGACAAACCGGAGTACCAACTCCAGTTCCTACCGGCAACCAAGCAAACTTTCAAGTTGGTTTAGAAACGCTACTGCGTGGAGTTACTCCAAATGCAGAGTTTAAACAACCAACCGTTCAATGCTACGTAGAAGCCCTTCCCGCAAGACGATCTGGAGATGGGCAAGATAACACCCCAGACAATTCTAAGACAGTTTTAAGACTTCATATCATGGATAGGCAGGCATCTCTCTATCAAACTCAAGGAGCAATTCTAGCTGCAAACAGAAATCAAGCTCTGAGTTCAATAGGAACGCCGCCAGATCCAGTTCAAGGAGGAGAACCTGGAATAAGCAGAAGTAGGGAGCAGTACTATTCTCACATCTTGTCTCGTGCTGTAAGTGACGGTATTGTTGGAACCATAAGTCCAACAACAAAACCAGCAAACGATCATCCGCTCTATGTTGTTAATGGTGGTCCAAAAGCCATCAAAGACTTCGTGATGAAAACAATGCCTTACATAATCTACGGCACGCAGGGCTCAGCAATCAAGTCAGCTAACCTATCAAGCCAGCAAAACCCTGACTTATCGACAGTAAACATGCTTCGAAGTCTTAATTCAAGTCCACTCCAAGCAAACGGAGAACAGCCTGGAGGTCTTCCTCTGTCAATCATTCCTTGCGAGCTAAGCATGACAACTCTTGGTTGCAACCTAATAGAGTTTACCCAGCAGTTCTTCATAGACTTTCAAACCGGAACAAGCGCTGACAACATCTATGGAGTTAATGCAGTAACACATAAGCTAGAACCTGGACTGTTTGAAACAGACATTAAGTTTGTACCTCTGGATGCTTATGGAGCGTATAACTCTTACGTAAGTCGCGCTAGAGATGCAGCCGATCATCTCAGAGCACTGAACGGGCAACCTAGTAGATAGTTGCTTGCTCTTTGGAGTAGGCTATTATCATGGACTTCGCAATTCATAAAACTTCTATCCAGTCAGACAAGCACTTGGTGTTCGTTGACAACGTTCTCTCAGAGTCGGAAGAACTACCTCAGAACACCCTCGTGTTTGGATCAACCGAGCTAGAAGAAGTCGCTAGGTTGTACCTCCTAGGCCTACCTACGTTCCCCTCTAGGAATTACATAAAAGCCCTACAAGGCGTCTTGGATTTAATTCCCATACATCGAGTGCCTTGGAAACTCTGCCTCCCAGAAAGGGCATTTAAAAGGCAATTACAGGATCTCGTGGAATCTCTTCGGTCCTGTCTTGGTGGAGTTGACCTGACCTACTGGAAAACAACCTACCAAGAAGCTGGAGTTGTGCTTTCGAAGCTTAAACCAGCTCTAATAAACAAAGAGAAGTACGAGTTATATCTCTCTCAAGACAGTTCTCGTGTTGTGAAGACATTTCGTCAGGGAGAAAACGGCTACACGGAAGAAGTATTGTACGATAGAACGTCTACTGTCACTGGAAGGCTTAAGGTTGTTGATGGACCTAATGTTCTTCACCTTAAAAAAGAATACAGAGACATGATTGTTTCAAGATTTGGTGTAGATGGAGAGATATGGTCGCTTGACTACAAGTCACTGGAACCTAGGATACTCTTGTCTTTATCAACGAATGGAACCTTACCATATAGAAGAAACACCAGAGACATCTACCAAAACATTAAAGATGAGTTGTTTCAAGGTCATGACCTGACGAGAGAACAGATAAAAAAGGTAGTTCTTTCAGAGGTTTATGGAGCCGGGATAGACACGGTGTCCAAGGAACTACCCAACGTTGAACGCCTTGAGAATGTTGTCAAGCTCATAAGAGAATGGTTTAACTTAACGCAATTCAAAGAAAGACTGATGACGGAAGCAGAGAAAACAAACCATCAGTGGCTAGAGAACTGTTTTGGCAGGAGAGTTTCGATAGCTGGAGAGCCTCCATACAAGTACCCAAACAGAGTTGTACAGAGTGCAGCTGTCGATGTTGCTCTACTAGGATTTTCTGCCATGGTTCGGTATCTTGAACAAATGGATAGACTAGAAACGGTTGTTCCGCTGTTTGTGTTACACGATGCATTGATTTGCGATGTACATAAAAATGCCTTACATCTTCTTCCGGCCATGTGTAAGATTGGTTCGGTTGACATACCGCGGTTCGAAGAAACTAGGTTCTATGTTCAACAAGGAAAGTTCAATGGCTAAAGAAGATAGAACCGAGACTCTTGTAAAGAACTTTGAAACACTCAAGACACAGACTCTCAAGGTAGATGGTGCTCGCGGGAAGATTCTCACTGGCTTCTTAGATGAAAACGCAGAACGAGTGATGCTAGCGCCAGCCAGCACTAGACTAGACTATGTTTGTGCGTACCAAGGCGGGCTAGTAGAGCATTCACTTCGGGTACTCTCGTTTATGGCTAAAGCTAGGAATGCTTATGGACTCGGAGAAGCACTTCCAGTAAGTTCTGTTGTTCTTGTTTCTCTGTTCCACGACATTGGCAAAATAGGCTCAAAAACAAAAGACTATTACTTGGACAATGACTCCCAGTGGCACAGAGACAAACTTGGCGTGATGTTTAACGTCGCAGAACGTTTTCAACATATTCCTGTCTCGCAATTGTCTCTCATGCACCTAACGGAAAACGGAGTTCAACTTGACATGGACGAGTGGTATGCTATCTCAAGCATCAGAGAGCGAAGCACTAAAAACGAAGACACTCCAGTAAACGGAGAACCTCTTCTAGCTGTTATTCTACAGCAAGCAGTAAAGATTAGTTGCATATTCGGCAAGGGAAAGACAGAACCAACCGTTGTTGGTTAGACAACCTATAGTATTTCTGCTATAATAACTGTCCGAGTCAGACACAGTAGTCGTTAACACACGATCTCTAACAAACAGTGACTCTCTAGGAAAGAAAGAACACACACATGGCTTATTCAATCGAAGCAATCAAGGCAGCGTTAGCAAACAAGACAGCGGGTGGTGGTACTGGTGGAGCCAAGCTCACATACTGGAAGCCAACCATTGGAGAACACGAGATTCGGTTCTTGCCATACTCAGACAGTACCGGTAGACCATTCTTGGAAGTTCTCTACTACGAGAAGATTTCGGAGCGTAGAGTTATTGCTCCTACAACCTTTGGGATGGAAGATCCAGTCAAGGAGTTGTTCGAAGAGAAGCGCAAGACCAAGGAAGGCTGGGAGATTGCAAAGAACCTTCGCCCACGAGAGCGTTACTATGGAATTATCATTGTCCGTGGCGAGGAAGCAAAAGGACCACAGGTTTGGGAATTCTCAAAAGAAATGAGAGACTCTCTCTTCGCAATCTTGACACACAAGGATAACGTTGACGAAGATATGTTCAACCCAGAGACTGGTTATGACTTTACCCTGACCATCTCACAAGCAACAGATCCAAGCGGCAAGCCAAGAACCTTCAATGGTTCTGCTGTGAAGAACTTTATTCCAACAGCGAGGAAGAAGCCAACAAAGCTTTCTCCAAAAGCTGCGGATGCAAAGAAATGGTTGGATGCTATGCCAAAGCTTGAGGAAGTCTTCCAGAAGCAAGTAAAGACTCCAGACGAGCTTCTTGAGCTGCTCGAAAACTATGCTGCTAGCCAAGTATCTGGTGGAGGCTCTGCTAAGTCTGGTGAAGGCACAGACCATGCACAGGAACTTGGACAGGTTAACGCTAGCACATCAGCTGTTGAATCAAAGCTGAATGATGCGTTTGGCATCTCTTAGTATCAACTCTTACTTCTTGCCATAAACTACAAACACAGGGAAGAGATGAAGTCAAAAGCTTTGTCTCTTTCTGCATTTGTGGTTTGGTATAACCTCAAGCAATGTTAACATCACACAAAGGAAACACACGCACACATGGCTCCACAAAAGAAAACCACACCAGCAAAACCAGTTCCAGCTACTTCAACGGTTCCAACAAACGCAAACGAAGACTTTGCAGCTGATCTTGTTAGACAGATCAACAAGGAACTAGGAAGTCGTGTTGCTTATAACCTATCAACAGACGATGCTCCAACAAACATTAATCATTGGACCAGTCTTGGGTCTATGCAACTTGATAGGATTATTTCTAATAAATCCATTGGTGGGCTGCCGGAAGGTAGAATAATCGAGATACAATCTCAGCCTTCAACCGGGAAAACGCACCTAGCATACGAAGCTGCGAAAGATACTCAGCGCAATGGTGGAATTGTTGTTTATATCGATGCAGAACACGCTACTTCTGTTGCAAACCTAGAGCTTGTTGGAATCAACATCCGTAAGAACTTCGTATTCGTTGAAGAATCATGCACAGAGAGCATTTTAACAATTATTGAGTCCACTGTGCTTAAAGCAAGAGCTCTTGCCGAAGCAAAGAAGAACATCCCAGTTCTTGTTGTATGGGACAGTGTTTCTGCTTCTTGCCCAAAAGCAGAACTTGAAGGCACATACGAACAGAATACAATAGGGCTTCAAGCCAGAGTATTGTCTAAGGGAATGAGAAAACTTGCATCTGTTATTGCAAATCAACGTGTAACTTTGTTATTAATTTCACAACAGCGCGAAAAGATTGGAGTAATGTTTGGAGATCCGACAACCACTCCTGGAGGTAAGGCAATTCCCTATCATTCTTCTGTAAGAATTAAGTTGAACGGTGGACAGCAGATAAAAAAGACGATAAATGGAAAAGAAATCGTTGTTGGAATTCATGTTAGTGCAAAGATTATCAAGAACAAGGTTGCAAGACCATGGCGCGAAGTTGAGTTTGAAATAATCTTTGGTAAAGGCGTACAAGAAACAGAGCAGTTGTTTGATGCTCTCCGTGAGTACTGTGATTTTCAAGTTAAGGCAGAAAAGCCGATAGTAACTTCTGATGGCAAAGCAAGAATTCTTGTTGATGGTGGGGGAGCATGGAAACACTTTACAGTAACAGATACTAAAACAGGAGAAGTTCTTAAGGATGTTACTTTCCACAAGACCGATTTCACCGAGAAAGTTCTCAAGGTTCCGGAACTCAAACCGTATGTGGACTGTCTGATGGATGCTTGTTTTATCATGAACACAGAAGACGCAGAACACATCACAGCAGCTAGTGTTGATACAACTTCCGTTGAAGAAATGGAAGCGGTTGAGCTTGAGCACAGCACCGACCAGCCATAAGAGATTTGGTTTTGGTATCAAATAAGTTATACTACCAACAAGGGTATAACATACATGTCAGAAGCTTTCCTTCCTCTAAACATCAAGTTCAAACGTACACACTGGAATGCTAAGCTACCGGTCGCAAACAAACAAGGCGACGTTGGTTTTGATCTATCTTGTTATGAAAATTTTGTTCTCTATCCTGGGCAAACACTTGCCGTTAACACGGGACTCCAAGTAGCTGATCTTCCAGCTAGCCTACCAACCAACCTTGGATACTTTCTTAAGATTGAAAGTCGTTCTGGATTAGCAATCAAAGGCATTGTTGCAACCGCGGGAATTATTGATCTTAGTTTTCGCGGAAATATTTGTGTGATTCTCCATAACAGCAATCTTCCTCCAGCCGCAGCTCTTCACTGTCCATTTCCAAACAACGCAAGCCCAGTCGAGTTTAAAGCTGGAGACAGAATAGCACAGTTGATTGTTCATCACATCTCTTCTGGTCCAGAAGTTGTGTTTGAAGAAACAGATGTTATAACAGAAACGGTAAGGAACGCAGCTGGTTTTGGAAGTTCTGGAAGATAGAGTGCTTTACTATCCTCCAACTGGCGATGTTGTTTGTTCTGTTGAAAAGCTAAACAGTCTTGAGCCTGGGAAAATAATTAAAGGCTTCTCTGTAGCTTCGAACAACATCAGAGGCTTTGTAGAACGAACTTTGCTTCTTTCTATGGATGGTTGGTCATCAACAAACCCACAAGACACCAAGCTAGATGCTGCTCACGTTGACTGGATTTCAGAAGAAACTGTTGATAGGATGCGACTTGTTAAAGTTCGTACGATTATCCTTGGGACTCGACAAGATAACTCCTACGGAGGAAACCCAGATATCGAAGTGTTTGCTTGGGACGAACCAATCGGAATGTTCCTCGGAGAGTTCATCGTTCTCTCGGATCAAGAAGTTTTGGTTCACATACTAACCAAGTCTACGTTAGGTTGGTTGTCTCTTTGTCTACGCGAAGGAAGGTTTGAAGTGGTATGATAGAGCAAAATCGCAGACCAATATTAATTTTAGATGGGCTGAACAATTTCATTCCAAGCTTCTGCGTTAATGAATCAATGACCGTAGCTGGGGAATTGGTTGGTGGAGTGCTTGGGTTTCTTCGAGTGCTCAGGAACTTAGTGTCCCAGTTTAAACCATCTCAAGTGTTTGTGTGCTGGGAGCAAGGCGGAGCAAGTCCAAGACGAAAGCACATCTACCCAGAGTACAAAGCAAACAGAGCTAAGGGATCTGAGTTCAAAGAACTCTACAAAGAAAACGGTAAGCTAAATCCAATGGCAGATCAAGAGAACAAAGCAAAACAGCTGATGTTGCTCTCAACAGCTCTTGGTTTCCTTCCAGTGTGTCAGCTCTATGTTCAAGACGTTGAAGCTGACGACATTGTTGCTTGGCTTGTCAAGACAAAGTTCAAGACTTACGAAGGAAACAAGATTGTTGTTTCTAATGACAAAGATTTCTATCAGTTGCTGGAAGATGACTCCGTTAGGATTTACAACCCAGCTACAAAGAGCTTGGTTACGAGAGAAGATGTTGTTTCCAAGTTCTCAATTGACCCAAGAAACATCACGCTTGCTAGAGCTGTTGTTGGAGATGAATCAGACAACATTGCAGGCGTTCCAGGTATAGGTTTAAAGACCATCGCCAAGCGCTTTGGAGAGCTATTAGACGGCTCAAAAGATTATGACGTAGGTTGGCTTGTTGAGAAATCTAAGGTGTCCCAAATCGAAACCAAGAAGCCCCCACGGTGTTTTCAAGATATTGTTCTGAATGAATCTATAGTTCGAAGGAACTGGCAACTGATGTATCTTGACAACAGTTCTCTTGCTGTTAGTCAGATAGCTAAGCTGGACTACAGGATTGACGAGTTCAAGCCGGTGATAAACTACATGGCTTACCTCAAGGTGTTTACTGGAGCAGATATTCCTGTAACACGCGACATAGACGCCATTCCATCGGAATTTAGGTTCTTGACAATAACTTCATAATGGAAGAATGAGTCTGTGGACCATTCTTATTCCTTACCCAAGACGGAGTGATTGAGCGTTCAAATCTTATTACCTACCTGCTATACCTTAAGGTTCTCTAACCACCACACACCACGGAGTATCAATGTCTGTTTTGCCAACAAATGACGGAGCTGCAACTTCTTTTGCAAGTTTTGGGCGTGCTTTCCAAGAAAAGTGTATGCAAGCGTTGATAGCGGATAGAAGCTGGGCTATTCAGTTTATCGAAGTGTTCAACGTCGATGAGTGTCTAGACCAAGCTTATCTTAAACTTGTTGCGAACAAGTACATCAACCACTACAAAACCTACAAAGAGTTTCCTTCAACCGATCTGCTTATTACCATCCTAAGAGATGGTCTAGATGTTGAACGAGACATGGTACTCCGTACACAGTGCGTCGAGTTCATGAAGCGCGTTATCTCAAACCAAGAGCTCGGTGACTTGCCTTGGGTAAAAGACAGAGCATTCCAGTTCTGCCGTCAACAACTTCTCAAGAAAGCTCTTCTTGACTGCGTTGGAGTAATTCAAACAGAGAAGTATGAGAGCGTTGTTGAAATCATGAAAACAGCTATTGTAGCTGGAGAAGCTTCGACTTCTGGTCATGACTACAACAACGACTTGGATGCACGATACTCAGAAACCTTTCGAAAAGCCGTACCAACAGGAATCCCAGAGCTTGATGACAGAAAGATTCTGAATGGCGGGCTAGGTGCAGGTGAAATTGGTATTATAGTTTCACCTGCGGGCACTGGTAAAAGTCAGGTGCTAGTTCACCTTGGAGCACAGGCTTTGCTGCGTGGTAAAACAGTGTTCTACTACACCATGGAGCTGAATGAGCGCTATGTTGGAATTAGATTCGACAGTCACCTAACAGATATTCCCAGCCTTGATTGTTTTGATACGAAAGACCTAATCAAGCAGTACTTCGAAGACCACAAGGATACACTTGGAAAGTTGTTTATCAAAGAGTATCCACCAAAGACCATTACGGTTAACACGCTTCATGCACACATAGAGAAACTGGCTACAAAAGGTGTTAGACCAGACTTGGTGTTGGTTGACTATGCTGGAATCATCCGTTCTACAGAGAAGTACGAACTACCGAGGATGGAATACCAGCAGATCATCCAAGAACTAAGGAAGTTTGCTAAGGAAAGGGACATTCCGGTGTGGACGGCGCTACAGTCCAACAAGGAAGGTGCTAAGAGTGATATTATTGATATCACAAACATGGCAGAGTCTTATGGGCAAGCAGCAGAAGCGGACTTTGTGTTGGGACTACAACGACCAAGCACACAGAAGTCTACAGGCTACGGAAACATCTTCATAGCAAAGAACAGAGCCGGGATGGATGGTATCCAGTATAAAATTCACTTGGATACCTCGCGTAGTAAGCTTAGGATCTTGACACAAGATGAAGTTGATCAAGTCAGTCAAAGCACGGACGAAGAAAAAGACAGAATGAGCAACGATGTTCTCAGCTCGTTCAAAGAATCTATCAGAAAGAAACGAGAACAGTTCGTGAAGTTAGGTCCAAAGGAAAACAAGTAACATGGTTACACACGCAGAAGCGTTGAAGAATTCGATAGAGTATTTTGGTGGAAATGAGCTGGCAGCTAGCGCTTTTGTTGGCAAGTATGCACTCAAGAACCTCGAAGGAGAGTTGCTGGAATCCACTCCAGATGAGATGCACAGAAGACTATCCAAGGAGTTTGCTAGGATAGAAGCAAAGTATCCAAACCCACTTTCAGAAGAAGAGATATACCAGCTCCTAAGAAAGTTTAAGAACCTTATTCCACAAGGGAGTCCGATGGCTGGGATTGGTAACAGTTTCCAGACAATGAGTTTGTCTAATTGTTATGTAATCGGGCTTAGTGATTCATATGGATCAATCATGAAAGCTGACGAAGAATTAGCCCATGTTTTTCGTCGTAGAGGTGGTTGTGGTTTAGATTTATCTGCTCTTAGACCAGAAGGAATGTCAGTAAGTAATGCCGCTGGAACTACTACCGGCGTTGGTACTTTCATGGAACGATTTTCTAACACATGTAGAGAAGTCGGCCAGAAATCCAGGAGAGGAGCTGAGATGCAAACACTATCAGTCCATCATCCAGACATTCTTACTTTCGTCAACATTAAAAAAGATAAAACAAAAGTAACTGGATCGAATATCTCTGTGCGTTTAACAGATGAATTCATGCAGGCAGTTAAAACTGATTCACTTTACGAACAGCGCTGGCCGGTTGACTCTAAAACTCCAAAAATCAGCAAGATGGTATCAGCAAAGGATATTTGGAATGAAATAATCACAGCAGCTTGGGAATCAGCAGAACCTGGAATCTTGTTCTGGGATAATGTGCTAAAAAACAGTCCAGCAGATTGTTACAGCGATTTTGGCTATAAAACTCAGTCAACCAACCCCTGCCTTCACGAAAGTGTGTTAATTGCCACGGCAGACGGAAGAAATTCTGTGTCTATTAGGCAATTAGCAGAAGAAGGAAAAGATATCCCAGTTTATTCAGCAAACCCAACGACTGGCGAAGTATCTATTAAAACTGGACGTAATCCAAGAATCACTGGATACAATCAACCACTAGTGGAAGTAAAGCTTGATAATGGAACCAGCTTTAAAGTTACACCAAATCACAAATTCATGTTACGAGATGGAACTCCTATTGAAGCTCGGTTATTGAAATCTGGGGATAGTCTCTCTGCGTTTAATAAAACACTAGAACCAGTAACAAAAACACTCCAACGTCGTTTTAGTAGCAATGAATGGCTGATTTTCGCGAAGGAAAACACTCTTCCTCAAGATTTTTCCGATTGGCGTAAAGAAAAGCTTGGCTCGGTTCAAGAGCTAGCATTAGCATGCGCCATTGAACTTGGGTTTGAATACACGGATAAAGATCCAAGATTAGTGAAGACGTTGCATAATATGGCGGAACAAGGTTATATTGGACGAATTACAGATAACTTTGTTGAAGTGCAAAAAACATGCGAGCAATGCAAAAGTTTATTTTTTATTCAGCACGAACATCGCGAAGTAAGTTATTGCTCAACTCAGTGTGGTTTATTGCATTTAAATGCAGAATCACATATTAAATCGATTCGTCTTGCAAGAACCCAAGCAACTTATAAAAAACAAAGCATCGATCTAAAACAGCAGCAATCAAAAATTTACTCTGATCTTAAGTTTTCTTTAAAGCGAAAACCAATGCTCAAGGAATGGGAACAAGCTTGCAAAGATTCTGGACTATCGTTTAGATTGAAAACTAAGTTTGGTTTTCAAAACATAAAAGAACTACAAGCAGCTGCTAAAACTTATAACCATAAAGTAGTATCAGTAGATCCAGTAGAAGGTTTGCATACTGTTTATAACATTACAGTAGACGACAACCACACTCTAGCAATTATTTCTCCAATAATCAGTGAAAAGTATAATAAACTTTGGTTTACAGGCGCGAACGTATTCCAATGCGGCGAAATACCCCTTTCAATTGGAGACGCTTGCCGCCTGTTGCTTGTAAACTGCATGGGAAATGTAAAGAATCCGTTTTCTACCGCAGTAAAGTTCGACTGGGATGAATTTGAGAAAAACTGTGTCCTAGGACAGCGGTTAATGGATGACCTTGTGGATTTAGAACTTGAGTGTGTTGATAGAATTTTAACAAAGGTTGAATCAGATCCAGAACCGGCTTATGTAAAACAAACTGAACATGATCTTTGGACTAGAGTTAGAAATGCATGTATGATGGGTCGCCGCACTGGTCTTGGTCTTACAGCTGTTGGTGATGTTATAGCTTCTCTCGGAATGAGATATGCTAGCCGTGAATCTATAGAGTTTATTGAAAAACTTTATAAAACCATGGAAGTGGCAAGTTATCGTTCTTCGGTTCAGCTAGCAAAAGAGCGTGGCGCTTTTCCAATTTTTTCGTATGACTTGGAAAAAGCCCATCCTTTCATTCAAAAGATTCTGGATCAAGACCCAGTGCTTCGATCTGAATATTCACTATACGGAAGAAGAAACATCGCGAACACAACAACGCCACCAGCTGGAACAACTTCTCTTCTTGCTTGTCTCTCAGAAGAGCACCACTTGTTTGGCACAACATCAGGAATTGAACCTGCTTATTTGATTTCATATACAAGACGAAAGAAAATCAACCCAAACGACAAAGGAACGCGCGTTGATTTTGTTGATGACCTAGGAGATTCTTGGCAAGAATACTTGGTTCATCACCCGGGATTCAAACTCTGGGATTTGGTAAAGTCGGAAGAATATGACAGAGGATTAAAGGAAACCGGTTCAAGTCCTTTCTATCACGATCCAAAGCCAGAGAATTCGCCTTACTGGAAGAGCACTTCTGCTGATGTTGACTGGGAATCTGGCGTTGAACTTCAAGCAGCTGCGCAGCGTTGGATTTGCCATTCCATATCACGTACAGCTAACCTGCCAAGCACAGCTACAAAAGAACTGGTTGGCAACATCTACATGAAGGCTTGGGAGGCTGGCTGTAAAGGCTATACGGTCTACAGGGATGGGTCTAGATCGGGCGTTCTCGTTTCGAATGACCAAGCGGCTGGGAATAATTCCGGAACCCTAGAATCGGCTTTTATTCAAACCCAAGCACCCAAGCGTCCAAAGGAACTCGAATGCGACATATACCAGAGCACCGTTAACGGAGAGAAGTGGACAATCTTCGTTGGGCTGCTCGATGGAAAGCCATACGAAATTATGGCTGGGCTGTCTCAGAAAATCTCTCTACCAAAGCGAGTAAAGAAAGGAAAGCTTGTAAAACACAACGGAGAGATTAATCCAGCAATCTACAACCTCCACTATGACTACGACATTCAAGATGGCGAAGCAATAGTAAAAGATATTGGAAACATCTTTGAGAACAAGACCAACTCAGCTTTCACTAGAACACTTTCCCTGTCTCTGAGGCACGGTGCTCCGGTTGTATATGTGGTCGAACAGCTGAACAAAGGTTCCGATAAAGAATCTGACTTGTTTTCCATATCAAAAGGCATTGCTCGTGTACTAAAGAACTATATCACTGATGGAACTAAAGGAACGGCAAAGAAATGTCCTGAATGCAAAGGCGATAAACTGGCTTTTCAAGAAGGCTGCATTCGTTGTTTAAATCCGGATTGTGGATATTCTAAATGTGGGTAACGATTCCAGGTAGACAGTTTTTAGTTTAGCCTCTATACTTACAACAGTCGCTTGTGTAAGACTTGTTCTTATCTCCCTGTGGCGATGTTTCGCAAGACTTTAACTCACTCCGAGTTGATGAATATAAGTGGCAGGGGCTTTCAACTATTCGAAACTGGTCAAGTTGTTAGCTGAAAAGTGTTATAAAGAATTTTATAACACTTTTTCATTTTTAGAAATTAGAAACTAAAAAGAGAATTAAAACTGTTGGTTGGTTAGCTTAAAACGTGGCATGGGACCAATGGTGGTTAATGACTGCTGGGACACAGATTGACAACGGGCTGTGGATAAAAGGTTAGAATGGTTGGGAGTGACATAGTTTCAAACGCTCATAGCTGACAAAGGCACAAAGGCTTCCTTGAGTAATGATTCGCTTAGTCTGATAAAACTAGTAGTTAACGCCAAGACTCAGATAAGCGAGCATGGTGCCAGGACTTCTAGCCGTTGCATGTCTGAAACATTTAAACACAAGAAAGAATAGTAGAATGAACAGTTACAAAGTTGAAGACACGGATGGGGTAACTTACTACGTTGCAGCAGAGACAGTGCTGGAGGTGCTAGAGTTTGTTGAAAAGTACCTGAGTGACTGTGACTTGGAAGATGCTGTTACTGTCTTAGAGGAATCTGTTGAAGAAGTTGATCCAATGGACGTTACAGGAACAGATGGCGACGGAAACTCAGTCTCCATGGCAAACGAGATGAAAGATGGAACATCTGGAATAATCTCTTGCTCCGATTGGTAACCCAGAGTGAGTACAACGCTCGGAGTTTGTTGGTGTTTAGGCGACTGCAAAGCTTGTTATAGAAACACAGCAGGAAAGTGTTTTTCTTGTGAGAGCAAAGTAACACGAGATTCGAGGAGATTCTTTGCTGTCGATCAGTGTGTGTTTAGATTGTGCGCCGCTTGTGCTAAAACAATAATTTTCTTCGAAGTGGTAGACTAGTGCTCGTTAACCCAACTTTTCTTAAAAAGAAGCTTCAAAACATATACTTGGTTAAAATTTCTACAAACTCCCCTTACGACCTAGACATTTTCTATGTTGCAGAAAGAACCATAGATTATTCTATAGAGCTTATTAAAAGAATTGTTAATAGCATGCATCCAGAGATTGTTGTGAAGATTCTATCACGCCATCAAGTCGATAGAACGCCAGTTGTATTACGTTGGCTTAAACGTTTAGAAACCCCTAAAAACTTATTCTATGGGGTTGTCTATGTTGAAAGAAGCTCAGGATAGAAGAGAATATTATGTCTCACCCGCTCGTTGTTCATTGTATGAAAGATCCATATGACGTTTATATTGGACGATGGAATCCAAAAGTTCAAATAAACTCTATCTGGAAGAATCCATTCGTTACCGGCAAAGATGGAACAAGAGAAGAAGTAATCCAGAAGTTTTGTGACTACCTTGCCACTAGACCTGACTTACTGGAACAGCTCTCTTCTCTCAAGGGAAAAGTTCTCGGTTGTTGGTGTGGAAGAGATAAAGATTGCCATGGCGACATACTTGCCCAGCTAGCCAACGCAGAACAATGAGAGCTAAACCTAGGTTCAGAAAACTTAATGGTTGGTTCAGAACACACCAAGACTTGAAGCTTGCGATTGAAGATAACCTAGTGTCTTTGTATGTTGGACAGGTTGTTCATGTAAAAGAATATGGTTCAGCTAAAGCCGAGCTCAACAGTATCGAAAACGTCTTTGACGAAGACCTTAATATCAAACTTAATGCCGCATATCACTTCAGAATCTTGAGTTCGTGGTCTATGTTTACTTGCTGGATAAAACATTGATAGCAATTCTACGATTCAGAAAACAGGATAAAAAAGAGACTGAGCATGCTGTTGCTGTCCAGAAAGTAAACAAGAGCTTGGAAGGTCGATTGTGTTATTCGATTGGTGCTAGGTGGGAAAGAACTATTCAACTTAAGTGCAATCACCAACTATTCTTTGATGGAGTAACACTAACACCAACAAGAAAACCACCAAGGTTCATGTATGGGTGTAGGTTATGCAAGCTGTCTGTTGAGCTGGATGAGTTATTTTGTGTGGATTAACCTATGATTGCAAAGCCATGGTTTAGAAAACAAGACCAATCAGACTTTGATCAAGTATCTCTTGCTGACCTAGTTGATCGTGATATTGTTGCTAGGATTGAGGTAAGAAATAAACCAGTTCTAGGAGACTTCTTAGATGTTCGTAACGAGAAGATACGGTTGTTTCTTAAACTTGGATGCAGGCATAGAATGCATCGAACTTCTGTTTATGGTCATTATGCACCAGTAGAAGTTTACAAATGCGAGAACTGTGGTTATTCGTTTCTTAGTGTTATTTAACATGCATGAGTAATGAATTCCTTCTTGAAGCTAAATCCTTCACAACCGATCAAGTTATAGAAGAACTTGACAAACTCCCAAACATTCTTGACAAGACCAAGTGGGCAACCAAGCACTTAGTCAAGCTTGGCGCGGGTGGTACAAGAAACGTGTTTGCGTTGAATGACCGAGAAGTTCTTAAATTAGTTAAAGGGAAGCAAGCAAGGAATCAAAACGAATCAGAAGTTGAGCTGTTCCAGTGTACCGGTCCAGAGTTCTTTGCTGAAATTACCAGCTGGGACAAGAAAGACTTTGACTGGCTTGTGATGGAACGTGTGGAAGTTGGCGACGCACTTGAAGTCTCAATAAAAAACATCTTTAAAAGCTACGGAGTGTGGGATTTCACAAACGCTCTCTTGCCTGGTGGAAGTGATGACTATGACCTTAAGCAAAACGTAAAATCAGAGCATAGACCTTGGCTTGAAGGATTTCTTAAAGTAGTAGAACACTGTCGTGCTCCAACGTCCGATATGATCGAAGACAACTTAGGTGTACGTACCAGCACAGGACTTCCGGTGATTATAGACTACGCGGATAGAGACTTGTTTGAGAGTTCCCAGCTTAAGTTAGCAGAATTTCTGTTCTAGGGAACAAAATAAAGATATTCCCTTCCTCTCCTCATTAGTTAAGACTTAGGAGGGAATTTCCCTGTGAAACACACCCCATGGTTCCTGTTCTTGGTTATGTTGCTGTGTGGCTGTACTGCCATAACAGTGGTTGCTCCACCACCTCGTCAGTTCATTGACAGTTCTCAGAATGTAAGCCTTGCTGTTGGTTCCACTGTTGCTCTGGTAAAGGAGTCTAGGATGGGAGTGATGCGTGCTTTCTGTACTGGTTTCTACATAAGCAGAAATCAGATAGCTACAGCTGCTCACTGTTTAGCAACATCGATTCCAGCTATACCTGCCATGAGAGTTTCTGGAGTTGTTGGAAACAGAGTTTTGTTTCACACCTACTCCCAGTACCGACTTAACAACAACCACAGAACTCCAACTAACGAAGCTATTATCACTCACATCTCTGTTGACAACGATGTAGCTCTGCTTTCTACAACACACGCATCTGATAAGTTCTTTACAATCAGTACAGATGTTCCTAGGGTTGGTTCAACCGTTTATTCGGTTGGAAGTCCTGGTGGCATGCCTTGGATGTTGTCTCAAGGAATAGTGTCTCAGGTTGCTTGGCTTGATACTCACGTTCCAGAGTTCTTCTACGCTTCTCCTCCAATATTCTTTGGATCATCTGGCGGACCATTGCTTAACAGCAATGGACGAGTTATTGGAATTACAATGGCTGTAGCTTTCGAACAGTCAACCTTTGGTATCTTCACACCAATTCAGAGATTAGTAAACTTAGTCCCAGCTATAGCGCCACCAACTCCTTCCCACTAACATACACCACTATCTTCACTCAGTCATAGTTGTTCTATTTAACGGTTATGACACTCACCTTGACAACGCTTATTCTAGAACACGAAGAATCTCCTGCCGAAAAACTCTTAGGTAAAGCTGGGATAGAAGACAAGGACTTGCGCAAAAGCTTTCTTAAGTTTGCTGCCGAAACTTCGTATGTGTTTGGGGATGCAGAAAACACAGACTTTGCCATTATTAAGTTATATCGCTTAGCTTATCAAAAAGACCAAGAAGAATACTTCGAGTCTCTGTTTTCTGACTTACTAACCAGAGCTTATTCGATATACGAGCAAGAAGAATCTTTTAACGAACTTAACTCTCTTGAAGACTTAAGAGAGTTCGTTAACACAACTCCCAGAGAACGTTCTAACACGCCACCAATGTTTTATTGGTCAGATGTAGAGGAGCCAGACAATGAAGTTGTCGTTGGAGGAACAAGCAACGGTCCAACTGTTGTCGAAGTTACAACATCGACAGACACTGTGTTTATCTACGTTGATTCACAGACAAGAGAAGTTACTTCCGTTAGCGCTGTTAATGTATCTGGAAAGAACACGATTTCCGTTGACGACATTAACAACTATCTTTCAGATGGCACAGAAGAAGGTTTAAATAAAGCTTTTCGTGCATTTGGAATTACAGATAGTTCTGGTAGACAACTGGCATTTGAGTCGGTGTCTCTCCAAGGACTTATCTGGGAACAATAAAAACAGTTCTATTTAATATCCATGAGCAACCATTCTGAACTAAAGCAGTTTATCAGCAAAGCAGTTAAAGAAGCGCTTGATCTAGAGACAGAACTTGAAGAAGCAAATGCTATCTCTACCGGCGGAGGTAACCTTACCTCTTCTGGACAGATAGCTGGATATATTGGTCCGCTCGGAGCACCTGGTATTGGGTCTAGTAAAAAGCTTCAGAAAGGCTTCTGGAGGACTGATTCAACAAAGAAGGTGAAAACCTCTTCGCCGGAATTGCACAAGCCTAGAAACGAAAATAGTGAATTCCTAGAGGCAGTTATTAGCAGAGTTACAGAAGCTATTGGACATATGCAAGATCCAGACACTCCAACAGAGAAGCTTCACATGGTAAAGCTTTTGTGGAGTCCAGAGGAACGTGGCGAAGAAGTTAAGACAGATAGTCCAGCTTTGCACGAAAGCCAAGATATAAATAATGATCTTGAAGAAAAGTTGGCTCGACAGTACTCAGAGTTGTACGAAGAGTTTCAGACTCTGGATGTTGATGAAACCCTTGAGGGGCTAGAGTACAGAACTCCAATCCACCTAGCTATTAAGTTAACACAACCAAACATGGGCTGGGAGCAGGTTATGAAAGAGCTGTACCAAGAAAAAGAACGAATACTTGGTGCAAGTCTTGGAATCAAAGAGTTTGAAGTATTGGATGTAATCTTAGCTGGAATTAAATCTCTTGATCTAAACCTTCCAGAACCACCAGAAGTACTTATTCCTCCAAAGAAGCTAAAGTTTACTGGTGGACTATATGAAGTAGAACGAAGTGATAACGAGCACCATGAGGACATGCGCCAAGAAAACATAAGAGAGTACACCGAGTCTTACAACGAGTTTCAAACTATGGATGCCCAAGCAAAAGAGATAGTTAAACTAACTGGCTACCAGCTTCCGCTATACATTACTCTTAAGTTTTCCCAAGGCGATCTAGACTGGCAAGATGCCTATGACTTACTTTTAGAAGAAGCAATGAATCTTAACGTTAATAGTAATCGTAGGTGGTCACCATTCCAAATAGTACTTGCGGGGCTTAAGTCCACAGGACTAGAGTTACCGCCACCTCCAAGCAAAAAACTAAGAGAAGCAGACCAAGCCAACAAATCTCTGATGAAATCTATGGGCTATGACTACGCGAGCAAAAGTAACGCAAGGCTTGGTTCGGATACTTTTGTCTATAGCAACGACAAAAACAAGGGAAGGTCCAAGACAATTGCAGCTGCCGTTAACAAGAACTTGGATAAGACCCGAAAAGATCCACTTCACGATCCAAGCGCTATGGGAATTTCCTTACCAAAGAAACAGCGTGGTTAAGAGGATTTAATATAGAATATTCTGTGGTATCTTGAGTAAGGCTACCCAAGTGTGATTCCGCCTAGGATAAAACAGATGACAGACAATGACTCGCTAAAGGATTTGGTTGGTAAGAAGTTCAAAGAGCTACAAGTACAGTTACCCGGCACTGTGGTTCGTGTTTCCAGTATCAATGGTAGTGGATTTGCTATGACTTGCGATTGGATTCCAACAAGACTCAGTGTTGACTTGGTTGATGTAGAAGTAAAGTCAACCAAGATTCACAAGCAAATGATTGGTGAACGTGAGTATGAGTGGTCAGAGGCAGAGTACGGAGATAAAGCAGAAGGTACTGTTGCTGAGTGTCGGTGGGGGATAGTGTTTGCTGGAATCAAGAAGTGGTTTGAAGGTAGTCCTGTAATAAAGAAGAAGCCAGACCACAATGCTATGATTAACGGACTTCGCACAGGCGATGTTGTGTTTATTCGTTTAGGTTCTGATTTCTGTAAGAACATGCTAAACCAGACACAAGAACGGTTTGATCCTCTGGATTTAAGCTCAAGACTTATTAAGGGTATTGTGGTAAGGGCTGGATTCAACTCTGAGTTTAGGTGCTCTGTGGTTGAGGTTCAGTCGGTTAAGAAAACGGACTTAGGTATTCAGTTTTTTACTTACAGTATCTTAGCTGACGAAGTGGAAACTCTACGTATAGTCGATGAAACCACACTCAGTTGGAAAACTAGCTAAAGTATCTCCAGAACACGCACGATGGGGTTTTGCTGTTGCGTATAAAGATTCAGATGAATTCAAGTCCACTTGGCTAGAACACGGCTTAAGAACCACCACAAACCAAGTTCTGGCTGATGGCTCCGTTGTCATGGTTGTTGATCTCTGGGCTGACACAACAACCATAGAACATGATGGCGGATACGAAGATGAAGGCGGACAGTTCGTTGACTTAAACATCTCTTATTGGTTCGACTTTGACCTGGCTCTCGTCCTAACCAGTCACGGTTCTCTGGTTTGGGTTGATAGAAAACAACTAACCACCAACATAACACCAAGCGAGTCTGAACAAGAAAAGGTGTATTCGTGAAATTAAAGTTATGTTTTCTTGATTTCGATGGCGTTTTGAATAGCATGTACTTCATGCTAGCTAACCAAAAGAAGTGGAACACCCACGATGGGCTGGGAATGATTGACGAAGAAGCTATTAAACTGCTTAACCAAGTTATTGAGAAGACTAACGCAAAAGTTGTTATCTCTTCGACTTGGAGACTAGTATTTGACATGCCCACGTTGGTTGGTTTCTTGAAGACCAAAGGTTTTGTTGGTGAGGTTATTGGCAGAACTCCAAATCCATATCCAACAGCAGAAGATGACTTGGGTAATCCATGTAGTTATTCAACTCGTGGGCAAGAGATTGTTAGGTGGATCAAAGGCTATGACCACAGAACTTGTCTGCATGGCGAGATAGCCAACTATGTGATCTTGGATGACACCAGCGACATGTACCCGGTAGAACACAAGTTAGTTCAAACAAGCTGGGAACTTGGATTGGAACAGAAACACGTAGACCAAGCTGTTCAGATGCTTAACGACATGGAGTGATATGGGCGATATAATCTCGTTTACTCTCTTTGCAGCCTTTTTCTTTCTTGCTATTATAGCAGATGTAGCAAGGCAAGAATTGTTAGAAAACAATCTTCCAGTTCCACCAAAGAAAAATCCAGTGGAAGAAGAGCTTATGGATGGTGTGATTACGCCTGTAGAAGCACTTACTCTAACAGATGAACAACGAGAGTATCTGAGAGAGATCATCAAAAATACAAGTTGCTCTCTTCGCAGAGATATCAACCAAACAGATAGAGAACATTCATACCACTACCCAATCTCAGATAAGTTTCCATTCGAATCCGTGGAAGAAGTGAAGAGACTCTATACCAAAGCCGGGTGGATTGTTACTGATGGTGGTTTTGCTAATGACATAACAAAACCAATCTTAAAGTTTAGAATTCCGAAAGAAACAGTACCACCAGCACAGCTAAAACACCAAACCAGAGTTCGTATAGAACCGCAAGAAGTTCCAGAAAAAGAACCAGCGTTAGAGCTTGATCCCCTTGAACTTCAATTCAAAGAACTAGAAAACAAAGAGAAGCTGAAACTTAAAGGAAAGAAGGTAAGCAAGTGACATATAGAATTACAAAACACAGTGGTCCTCCATACGGTCCTGTTATCTACCAAGCTGATTCACTCCATGATTTGGCTCTGATTGTTGCAGAACTTGAACACATCCACCATATTGACTTTGACGTAGGTTCTGCGGATGTTACGCTTGAGAAAGTTGAACCAGTATCAGCCAGAGATACCGAAGCATTCCTCGCTTGGAAGAAAGGAAGTTTGTGTTAAGCCCAATCCAAAAAACTGCTATCACGCATGCACTAAAGTTTTTAGAAGAGCTTTCTGAGCAGCAAGGAAACGCAGGTTGCAATGATTTCCAGATGCCAAACACAGATGAAAACTGGGCTATGTACGCTCGTGCTGTGTATGCTAATGGTGATAAACCAATGATTGAAGAGTTCGAAGCACAAGGAAGACCAAAGGGCAAGATGATTACTGAGTGCCAAGACCACTTCATGGTCTATGCAGTTAAACTTTATCTAAAAGACATGCTATGACACCATATGTGTTCTTGACTCTGTGGTTGTTTGTTGGATTCTTGTTTGCTCTAAGAAGGTGGGACAAGCGCTCGACAGCAATAACTCCAGCTCAGATAGAAGAGTTCAACAATCCAAAGAAACTAAACTTATTCGAAAGATTAAATGTTCGAACCGGAATCGAAGGTTGGAACGCCAACCTTAAAGCTGGTGTTAGAAAGTGTTTTTGGTTTACACGAGATGGAACCAATGATTCGAAAAGATTAATCCCTCACCTTCTGAAACAGTATGAAGATGCTGGTTGGACTGTCACTGTAGCCAAGCTTCAAAACAATAATTCTGAATATTCTGAAAAATATGAGTTTACGTTTTCTGTACCAGAACCAAGAGAAGACGTAAGAGTGGAACCAGACGCACTAGAACAACAGTTTGAGAATCTAGAAAGAAAAGAGAAATATAGTGAAAGCAAAATCCGCTAAGACCCCAGTTATCAAGCCTGTAACCAAGGTGTTTCGATTCTGGTATGACGTTGGTGCCGAGCGTTGGCTGACAGCTAAGATGCTGGATGATGTAAGCGTTGACATGGATTCAGAGCTCTTGGCTTGGACCATCCGTCTTAAGTCAACAGGAACCATCACCTATGAGTTCCCGGTTGAAGAGCTGTCTTCGGAGATTCATGATGAATTCCTAGCTTCAATCAGAGCGTATATCGAATTCCATCCAGTCTACAGCGAAGCTTACTATCAAGCTACATTAGAATCTCTTCGTAAGCTCAAGCTTCGTCTTGAAGAATCATTCACCAAAGGCGACTAGCGAAAGCATTTGACATTATGAGTAAACACTACAAGTGTGGTTGGTGCAGAGATGAAGGAATCACCATGGGTGGTGACTTAGCTCTGTTTATCTGTAGTTGTAAGGTTGGCAGTTTGATCTGGAAGCACATGAACACAGAGCTACGTACTCGAATCAATGACTTACTTCCGCCAGAAGTTCTTAAAGAGAAACGTTATCTCAAGGGACAGCAAGGCATAGAAGAAGTCTTTCGTGTTGCACGAGAAGAACACCCAGAGTTTTCTAACCTTCTTACAGAAGCTAGAGTACTATGAGCTTTCCATCACACAACAAGCATCTATTCCCTCAAACCTTACTTGAAGCTTTCTCTAGGAAGAAACTTGGTTCGGAAGGTTATAACCCAACCACAACTCTTGAACACATAGAAGAAATCCATCTCAGTTCAATAGAACACAACTCTTTTTCCAAAGAATCAATAGTCTATTGTACGTTTGACAAGTGTTGGGAACTTGATGTGTATGTTCCGCATATGTTCAAGCTGTTGCAACTCGAAGGAGAAGAACAAGGCTGGAAACGAATAGAAGATTTTAGATTCAAAAACTCCATTGTCTTTGCCAGAAAGAAAGATTAACAGATGAACACAGAAGAAGCCGTATACCTAGAAGCTCTTAAAACGGTCATAGAGACAGGTTTCGAAGTTACCGACAGAACGGGCGTTGGAACAAAGTTCGTGCCTGGAATGGCTTTTAAATTTGATCTGAGCGGTAATAAACTTCCTGTTATGCAAACCAGAGAAATATTTTGGAAGAACATCTTCTGGGAAATGATATGGATTATTCGTGGAGAAACAAATATTTCGTTTCTCAAGGCTAGAAACGTTAATATCTGGAACAGTTGGGCAGATAAGGACGGTGAGCTTGGTCCTGTTTATGGGGCTCAGCTTAGAACCTGGTCTGGTATTGACAAGTTTCATAGTAGAAGAGTAGGAACGGATGTTTTTACTGGAAAGATGGTTGACCAACTCAAAACTCTTGTAGATGGACTTAATTCTAACCCAACATCGCGCAGGCATTGTTTTACTCTTTGGAATCCTGCCGAATTAGAGAAAATGGCGCTCCCGCCATGCCATGCCGATTTCTTTCAGTTTCTTATAGATTCAAACAACAACTTATATGCCAGTGTTACTTGCAGAAGCACAGACATGGTTCTTGGTGCCCCTGTTAATATTGCAGAATGGAGTTTGTTCACTCATCTCATTGCAAAGCTAACTGGATTTCAAGCAAAAGAAATCATGGTTACGTTTAACAATCCGCACGTTTATCTCAATCACATTGACAATGCTAAAATATGGCTTGAACGTTCCCCAGTTAAACCATTTCCAATTGTTAATATTAAGAAAGAACTAGAGTCTATTAAAGACTTAGAAAACTTGGTGATCGACGATGTTGAGTTGGTTGGCTATGATCCAGAAAAACCAAACATTAAGTTTCCAGTAGCAGTTTAAGGAATTCGCATGACAATACTTCAAGAGCTTGAAGCAACCACCAAGCTGGTATATGAACTTGAAACAAAGCTGATAAATGCAAAACAGCTAGTTAAAGAGCTTAAGCATAAACGAGAGGTTGAGCTTCTTAGGGAGAACGATGGCTGGAGTTCAGATCCTCCGCCAGATGACACAGATTCATCTCTTGGCTGGTGGCTTTGGTCTGATGGGAAACACACAGAGCCAGTTCAGATTGACTGGAGTGGGCACCCAGAGTACATGGATGTGTTGATCACTGGAACTTCTCTTGGAATCCACAGCTACATAGACCATAGAATCCCGCTGTGCCGGTTCCACAGGCAACGTTCTGGTATGTGGAAGAGATTGGAACTTCCTAAGGTTCCAGAGTTAGAACTAGTACCTAAATCTTAACAATCCACTTAGCTAAGAACGAAGCTGAGTCTAGCACTACATCTGGGTTGTCTGTTCTCCAGTTTCCTCTGTGACCAAGCATCAAATGACACTTGGTATCCTTCTCCTCACACAACACAATTAAATTATCCTGCTTGAGTTCCAGTTCTGGAAACAAGTGGAAAGGTTTGATGTGGTGGACTTCGAGGTTAACTTCTCTACCACAACCAGCGCACAGGGGATGTGTCTTGAGAAATGTCTTTCGAACCTTACGCCACTTGGTTGACCTGAGAAACAGAGGCTTTCCTTGTAGTGTGTCGGTTATTGCTTTAAAGATGGTTGATAACATGTCATTAACTATAATATCTTGATATTCAATCAAAGTTCTGATAACCTAAAAGAAAGAATTATGCCAACCGGAATAGAACCACAAACGCCAGAGGATTGGATGCGGTTAGTTGGAATTCGTCCACAATCTGAAATAATCATGCCTAGACCAGTAATCTCCGAGTGGACAACAAACACTGTTACAATCAATCCGCTAGTACCAAAACAACTAGGGCTAGACATAGAGGTGTCATCCATGAGTATTAACGACCACTTGTTTGATGCATTCAAGAGTTCCAGCGTTCCAGACAAGGTAACAAAACAAAGCTTCTCTGAACTTAGGTTTGATAAGAAGTTCAGAGGAAGTACGAAGAAGTTTACCTTGGTCGTAGCGAAAGGTTATGGCTACAACAACGATAAAACCAGAATTCGCTTAAAGAACAAAGGAGAGCTGTTTAAGTTTGACTTTATCCTTGACGAGAACCACCTTCCAGAACAAGCAGAGGAACTTGTAAGGTTTATCAAGACTCAGTTCTCTCTAATGGAAGAGACTCTGAACAACCTAGAAAAGAACATAAAGCCATGACTAGTTGGGCAACTCACTGGATAGATAAACTTCAACACGGAGAGACTGTAACTCTTAATCCTAGAGGAAACTCCATGACTCCAAAGATCATGTCTGGTCAGCAAGTTACGGTAGCGCCGCTTAAGCCAGAAGACCGAGTTGAGATTGGGGATATTGTGATGTGTAGAGTTCATGGAATGGACTATCTTCACTTGGTTACGTCAATCACTGGGAATCAAGAAACATTTCAGATATCAAACAACCACAACCATGTAAATGGAAGTTGCAGCAGACAGAAAATTTACGGAAAAGTAACAAAGGTAGGAATTTAGCAATGAAATCGCTAACAGAACAAGACCAAGAGGTATCCCAGGAATTTGCAAAAGCATTTAGAGAGAAGAATGTTGTCTTAGAACTTGGGCAACACCCACAAAACTTTCCTATTAGGTCGAAAATCGGCATTGTTCCTGTCGTTGTTCTCAGGACATACACAAGCTTTGACAAGTTGGTGTACGACGTTACGTTTCAAGCTGCAATAGTAGATACGCCAATAGCAACGTTGAATGATCTTGTTGAACGGTACACAGAGTTCTGGTTAGAGTGTTACAAGAAGAACCTTGGCTGGATGTTCGAGCAACCAAATCCAAATACCTTTAGATCACCAGAACACATGTACTGTAAGTTTACTCTTGTAATCAAAAGGAATAAATGATAGAACGTTGGGTGATGGTTTCAAAACTACATACTTGTTTACTTTCTGGTGAGGTTGTAGAAGATGAAGGTTCTGGTTGGACTGGACCACAGGATGTTTTCAGAACCCATCAAGGAGACTACTACGATTGGTTTGAAACACAGGAACAAGCACTGGAATTCCAAGTTACTAGACATGAATCGGATATTGAGTTTGAAGAGCAGCTACACAAACAAGACATGGAGTATCTGTATGAACAGTTAGATACTCTCAGGTACAGACTGAAACAAGCAAAAGAGAACAAAGATGAGCAGCACACAGAAGAAACGAACCGCGGTTGACATTCTGAACGACGATATCAAGTGGTTTAAGTCTATAGCTCCAGATTGTAAAGCAAAACGTAGGCTTCTTGAGGTTCTCTACGTTGAAAGAAACACCCTAGAGAAAGATCAGAAACAACTGGAGCTGTTTGACCCAGCTGAGCCATGGGACGAACCTTTAGTCTAAAACTTGGTTTTGTTTCCCAAGATTTGGTGATAGGCTTTCTCAAGAAAGATATGGCGTGAAGCATGCTAGAGTTACTCCTGTATTTTCTTGTTGGAGGATTCGTTTCTCAGTTTTCTATATGGTGGTTTGGTATTGATAGAAATGAAGCTTCGTCTGACGGCGATAAACTTCTAAACAAATCAATGATTTGTCTGCTTGTTCCGTTTATCTGGCCGGTGTTGGTTGTATCTTACTTGATCCCAGCCATAGTTGTTGCTGGAATAAAGAAGCTGATTCGTGTCCTAGAAGAACGCAGAGCTAAGAATAGAAAACCTCACGACTCAAACACACCTTATCGCTGAAAGGGATTAGTAAAATGAGCTGTTTAAAACATCCTGGAACTGAGATACCTTATCCAAGCACTGGAAAGCGTTGGTGTCGAGAGTGCGACAACGAAACTAAAACTTCCAGCGATCTACCTTGTTGGGTTCAGTGTAAGTGCTGTGGAGAACTCTATGACTGGAATGTGGTAACTCACTGCGATAACTGTGGAGCAAGGTAATGGAAGCTATTACTATTAGATCAACTCGATACCCTCTCTATGAAATGATTGTTGACACCAAGCCAAAGTGGTGTGAGTTTAACGAAGCAGTCCAGTGGTATGACTCTGGATGGAACCAAGTAGAGTTTGGCAGACAAGTGATCGACAGCATTCAATCACATCCAAGACCAATGACTATAGAAGAACGGCTGAAGATCAGTCGTGCAGCTGATGAATTATCGGATAATAAGTAATGACAAGAGAAGAACTAGAAGCGCTGGCAAAGTCACATGCAATCGGTCTTTGGAAATCTAAAGACTATGACTTCGCATGCGATGGAAGAGGTAGAACACTCAAGGATTTACGTGATTGGATTTCTAGCATCAAAGACCTCCCAGATGACGCTGATATCTTTACTATGTTCGAAGGAATTCAAATTCCCATTTCCGTTCTAAAGACAGATGAAGAGCTAACAAACGAAATCGCAAGACAAGAGAAATGCGTTAAAAACGAAAGAAACAATCGCTACATCCAGCTCCAAAAGCTAAAGGAAGAGTTTGGTGAGTAAAGTTTATCAAACTGTTGACTGTTCGAAAGCACAGCCAAGAAGCTTTCGCAAAACAGTAAACACGATACAGTTTATTGATCGTTGCCCATTTAATGGCATATACGCAAACACAAATAACTTAGCATTGTGTGGTTGTATGTGTCATAAAGGTGCTATGGCAATGGAACATTGTTGCTCCTGTGGTTTTTCTAACGTGAGATTAACCTAAGTGAGTAACACAAAGTTGTTTGAGTTTGCAGCCGAAGCTGTGTTTGGCGAAGGTGGCGATGGTGACATGACGATTGTGTTTCAAGCACAAAACCACGTTGCCGTTGCAAATGAATTTGAGTTGTGGATGAAAGAGAAGTATCCAACAGCTACACCGCTGAATAGAAAAGATCATCCAGACAGAGTTGATTTCTGGTTGAACCAAGAGTCATTTATGTTTACGAACAGTAATGCATATCTCCAGTGGGGATACACGCAGTTGGTGGTAACACTATGAACACAGAAGAACTAGCAAAGTTCTATGGCGTTGATCCCTATAAGCGTACAGATTATGAATTCCCGTGCGGCGAACTAGTCTGCGAGACAGACAAGACGGTATATGACCTTAAGCATTGGCTCGACAACCTTGTGAACTCAGGGCTAGCTCTTGCATCCAGCCCAGTTATAGTGTATACTACGAAAGAGAAAGCTCTGGTGTTAAAGTTGCTTATAACAGACGGAAAACAGACGAAGAGTTAACCAAAGAAACAGATACAGCAAGACAGCGACTCAAGGACTTGGAGTACAAGGAATATACCGAGTATCTGAGACTCAAAACCAAGTTTGAGGATTCCAATGGAAACCCAAGACTCCGTTGAAGTTACACTGAAGCAACTCATAGATTATCTCGACTGTCTTGAACGACAACCAGAGTCACTAACACAGAAACGTCAGAAAGAGCAACAAACAGACAATGGACAAGAGCCAGTTACTAGCCCGAGCAAAAGAGCTAAACGTACCAACAACAAAAAAAGTACGGGAGTTGTTTGAGTATAGCAACTACGACTTTGACGAAGACCAGTGCGGGGTTGTGGCTACGCTCAAGAATCTACGTGAGTTCGTAAAGACTCTAGAGGACGTTCCAGAAGATGCTATGATTCTAGCTCACGACGACGATGCAAATACTTTCTGCGTTACGTGGACAGAAGAACGAGCGGAAGAAGACATTCAGATGCACGTTGATAAAGTGCAGAGCGCGATAGACAAGAAAACAGAAGACCGCAGACAGCTGTTTGAAAAACTAAAGAAAGAATTTGACAAGTAATTTAATCAAATTCTTCTTAGTAAATTCCCGTAGCAACGTTAATATCTTGATTTAACTCCCTCCCTACTGTTACCTTAGAAGCTAGTTCCATGACAAACCCAAACAACCAGAAGTTCGAAGACTATGATGACTTTATTGCAGAGTCCTGGGAAGAATGCCAGAGGCTAGCTCCAAAAGACTCTACGTGGCTTTTATTTTATTCCAAGTGGTTTGAACGAGAGAATGTCAGTCTAGCACTGAAACGTTTAAATCAGAGGGCTTCTGAGAAGAACAAAGGGCAACGTCATGGACGTTAAGAAGTATGTGTTTCGCCCGCTGTGTTGGTTTGGTTATCATAACGTTGAACAGGTGAAGGAACTAGACAAACAGAACACACACTTGCTTTACTGCCGCAGGTGTTTTCAGTACTGGGTCAAGGTATTTAAACAACCAACTCAATAATGTTTGTATGAGGTTTCCATGACTCAGCTGTCCGTTGCTCTTCCGAAGAAACAAAACATCCAAAAAATCTCAGACAGAGATCCTTTCTCTCTTAAACACCAACAAGAACTCCAGAAGTTTAACGCAGAGATGCGAACGTGGCAGATTGAAGTTGATGTAACTAAGCCAAAACTAGCAACTGTTACTGATTCAAACTTAGTAACAGAACAAGTGCTGTACATTCCAGACAAACTACAGTCTTGTTCCTGCTTCGATTACTTCGAGACTCAGTGTGGTACGTGTGTTCACATTCAAGCTGTTGTACGTTTGTTAGATCGGTTTGATGCACAGTTACACTGGAGAGATAGACAGAAACTACTAAATCACTTTAGTAACACGGTTTCTCTTGACTATGTGACTTACAACTCGGAGAGAAACAGCTTTCTGACAAACACACAGAAGCTACCGATCTGGTTGAAGAACTTTAACGCAGGTACAGCTGGATTGGATGTTGTGCAGGCTGGATATGCACAGCTAACAGATATAAAGCTATTTGCTCCTTCCTTCAAGACAGCTGTCGATCAAGTCTTGTTACGTAAGCAGAGAACAACAGACTCTAGGATTTCACCTTGGATTAACACTGGATATCTCAACCTAAATCCCTTCTCAAACATCACGTTGTTTGACTACCAAGTTGAATCAGTAAAACGGATGCTAGAGTCGAAGCGCGCTGCGTTGATCTTGAACATGGGACTTGGTAAGACGCTGTGTGCTATCACAGCAATGCACATACTCCAGACAAAGATCAAACAGAAACCGCTGAGTGTGTTGATCATCTGTCCAAGTACCCTAAAGAAGCAATGGGCAAAGGAACTTGACAGGTTCATGGGAGTCAAAGCTTCTGTGATTAACTCAGGGAAAGAACTTGACCAATGGCTTACTACTGGTTCTGTTGTTGGATTCACAATCTTGAACTACGAGCTCGTACAGAGACACATTGAGAAGCTGGAATCTCTTCCAGTGTTTGATGTTGTTGTGTTTGATGAAGTTCAGAAGATCAGAAACAAGGATACCAAGGCTTGGCGGGCTATGAAGCAGCTTAAGTCTGAATACTTGTTTGCGCTTAGTGGTACGATTCTTGAGAACAGCTATGACGACTTCATTGCTATCATGGAAGTGATTAATGAACTGGAAGTGAAGCCTAAGTGGAAGTTTGTTTCAGAGTTCTACAACTACGAAGGAAGCAGAATCCAAGCCCCAAAGAATGTCCCAGCTCTAAAGAAGAAGTTTCATCCATACCTTATTCATCCAGACGCTTCGAAAGCTGTTAAACTTCCAGGCATTGTCGAGAAGTGGTATGATGTGAAGATGCGACCAACTCAAGAATCAATCCAAGCGACCAACGCAGCCGAAGCAAGAAAGCTCTTGGCTATGGCAAAACACAGAACACTGTCTTGGGGCGAGAAAGCTATGTTGAATGGTTATCTAGTAAAAGCTAGGATGGCAGCAAACGACGCAAGGCTCTGTGATAAAAACTCCAAAGAAGTTGGAACAAAGATTGATGAAATCAAGAAGTTGTTAGCAGCTTATATCTCTGCTGGAGAAAAGGTTGTAGTGTTCAGTGAATGGCACGAGATGCTTAAGTTGGTTGTACAAGACTGTCTCCCAGCTGGTGTTGACCATGTGTTGTTCCATGGAGGAATTCCATCGCACAAGCGTGGAAAATATATCGAAGAGTTCATGAACAACCCAGCCAAGATGGTTTTTCTCTCGACTGATGCTGGTGGTATTGGAGTTGATGGACTCCAGCTAGCTTCGTTTAGAATGATCCACACGGAGCCACCGTGGAATCCAGCGAGAGTAGATCAGAGGAACGGAAGGCTTAATAGAATGCTCCAGAAGAACTTAGTTTACGTTGACTACATTCACAGCGTAAACTCAATAGAAGACATGGTGCTGACTTCTGGTTCTCAGAAACGTGAGATGCGCAAGGTAATCATGGACCTCGGAAAAACCAAGTAACCATAAAAAGACAAACAAATGACAAACAAAACAAGCGGAACGGCAAATGAAGTGGTAAGCACAGCGACAAGCGAGCGCCAACCAAACCCAAAGGTACAGGCAATCAAGAAACTCAGACTTCAAACCAAGCTTGGGTTAAATGAATGTAAGCTAGCTCTTGAAGCTTGTGGATATGATCACGACAAAGCGTTTGATTTTCTCAAAAAGAAGACTAGGACTACCAGAGACAAACCAACCACGTTTGGTTGTGTTGGTTCCTATGTTCACCACGACAAAACCAGAGCAGCGCTGGTCTGTCTTGCTTCCGAAACAGACTTTGTTGCAAGGATGCCAGAGTTTGTAGCGCTTGCAAACAACATTGCAATGCAGGTAGCAGCTGTCGAACCAGAAATGGTTGATGACCTAATGGAATCGACGTATGTTGGAGACTCCAGCGTTTCCGTTAAGCAAATGATTGAAGAACTTATCGCGATGTGCAAAGAGCACATCGTTGTTAAGTCATTCCAAGTTGTCAAGGTATGAGCCTGTTCTCTCCTCAACGATGGTACTGTTCTTGTTGTGGCAAAGAGCAGTTTAGCGATCTTGGCACTAGCTTTGGGCGTATTAGACTGTGTTCGAAAGAGTGTATGAGAGAAGATAACTGGAAGACTGCTCTTTCCTCTCTTGGTAAGGCTTACTACCCAGATCCAGAGAGTAAACAATGATAGAACTAGTTTTAGTCATATCAATACTAACAATGTGTGCGTTTACCTTTAGAAAGATAAATCTATGAGCAGTGATCCAAGATATCTTAAACTCAAGGTTGGCTTGTCTCAACTAACAACACCACAACTCCAGAAGATTCTTGACTACAAAGATCAGATGGTGTTCGATGACTGGAACTTTGACGAAGAGTCAAGGAAATATTGACCAATTTCCATCGGACTTGGCGTGCCTGAGTCGAATGACCTAAAGACAATGACAGACCTACGGTGTAAAGAGCTTATCGATGCGTCTGGAATATCCAGAAATCCAATGAAAGGTATTTCTGGAAGCTTTTATACTGGAAACAGACAACGAGACTTGTTTTGGTTGATAATAGAAATCATCAAAGAAAGAACCAAATGATAGAAACCGCTGCATGGAAAGAATCTCGCGAGTATGCTTCTCTCCTAGCAAAACTTAAAGCAACTGTTAAGTCCGGAGAGTTTGTTCTGTCTTCTGGAGAGACTTCGGATTTCTTCATCAACTGCAAGCTGGTTACGCTAACAAGTTCTGGTCAGATGTTGTTTGCTACGGTTGTTATGGACTTAATCAGTGAAGATATTGACAGCTGGCAGAAGTTCGATGCTATTGCAGGTGTACCAATCGGTGGATATCCACTCGTTGATGCGGTTGCACATGAATTCGAACAGATGAATGTTCTCTATGTGAGAAAAGAGAAGAAAGACCATGGAACCCAGTGTTTGGTTGAAGGAAACCTAAAACTTGGAATGCGAGTTGTTCTCTTCGAAGATGTTGTTACCTCTGGCGCTAGTGTCCTAGATTCAGTTCAAAAACTTAGAGATTCTGGCTGTGAAGTTGACAAGGTTGTTGTTCTGGTTGACAGAGAGCAGGGCGGTATGGATGAACTAAGAAAACACATCCCATATGTCGTAGCTCTCTACACAAAATCGGATTTAATCTAGTGGCAATCGAAGAACGTAAGCTGCTAGCAATGGACTTCTTTCAGAAGTTTAGAGATGAATTCGAAGCTAGCGGAATTCCAGAGACTATTACTCGTGGAAAAGTTATAAGATTCCATCCATTGATGAAATTTATTACTGTGTCTTTTATATACCAGCAAAAGACATATAGCATAAATATTGACATTCAATGGCGACTGGACTGTAATGTTACGATCAAATGTCTATCCCCATCTTATGTTGTCGGCGGTACTAAATTAACTTTGTCTAATGAAGTCAAGTCTCCAAATAAAAACGTTACTAGAGTTTATCAAAACTAACTTGTCTCTTCAAGAGCAAGTTCTTCTACAGCTAGCCTAACCCTTCCTTAATCCAATCTGAGACAGTTCCAGAATCCCAGAATCAAACTCAAAGTGACAGTTCGGGCATAGCACTACCACGTTGTCTGGGTTGTTAACAACACACAACTTCGTGTTCTTGTCAAACCCAGCAACTGGATGTATGTGAGCTAGTTCTACATGCTTGTTATATCCACACACTTGGCATCCTAGGCACGTTAATTCTTTGTTCCACATTCTGTTCAGCTGCCTAATTCGATCTCCTGTTCGGGTTTTATTTAATCCCCGAAGCACTAGCTGGTACTCAAGATCCGCTATCGTCCACTGCTCCATGTCTTTCCTAGAAGTTCTGGTTGTCATTTATTTCACTATACAACAATATAGTGCAAATTCCCTACCGTGATAATATGTTGATATTCCTATGGTTCTGTGTTAACCTGAGAGTAGGAGAACACAGATGAAGCTCAAGGTATTCTACAACACAAACCAATCCGTCAAAGACAACAACAGTTTTAGTCCAAGCGCTGGAAAACCCGCTTTGATTGCAACCGAGTTTGCAAAGAACCCAAATGTAGAGATTGTTTCCCAGTTCCAGCCACTCAGCCTTGATGAACTCTGTGTAGCACACGACAGAACACACGTTGAAGATGTGCTGAATGGTAGGAAGAACAACGGATTCATGAACACGCTTGATTCCGTGGCTAAGAGCCTTCCATGGACCAACGGAAGCTTCTACGCAGCAGCAAAGTATGCTCTAGAGAACAAGACCGTGACAATGAGCCCAACAAGCGGGTTTCACCATGCGGGATATGATTCTTGCGAAGGTTACTGTACCTTCAATGGACTTGCTACTGCTTGTGTTCTCCTAAAGAAGAATTGTAACGTAGAGCGTATTGGAATCATTGACTATGACTGTCACTATGGGAATGGAACGGTTGAGATTATTGGAAAGTTGGGACTCTACTACGTAGAACACCAGACTTTTGGTGAGTACGCAACAAGACTAAATGTTGTTGATGGATTCGACAAGTGGCTTGACCGTATGGATGCGCAACTAGAGTACCAGTTTGCTGATTGCAATGTACTTCTATACCAAGCTGGGGCAGATCCTCATGTAGAAGATCCATTTGGTGGGTTTCTCACAACAGAACAGATGCGCCGCAGAGACGAAACTGTGTTTCGTGTAGCAAAGCGCTTGGGAATTCCTCTGGTGTGGAACCTTGCTGGCGGATACCAGAAACCAGTAGAGAAAGTTATTCAGCTACACGTTAACACACTCACGGAATGTCTAAAGGCATATGGAGTATAGCTGTGACTAAATCTCGATCAAAGCAACCACTTCTCACCCAAGAACAGATGCAGAAACTTAACACCAAGCGGTTGCTAGCTTATCGAACATCATTGATTAAGAAGTACCAAGATGGACCTGACTGGGACAACCCAAACCATCCAGCTATCACTAAAGCAAGTCTTTCCTGGCAAGAAACCTACAAAGACTGCATTGATATCTTAAACACAAGAGAGCATGTGGAGTAATGGTAGATTGCAAGTTTAACGTTGGTGACATTGTGTTTGGTAGGATTCCAAGATCCAGTAAAAACTTTTACGGTGGAATATTCCATCATTTCTTTATTGTAATTCGCGTAGGAGAAACATCAATCTCGGTACGCTCGTACGCGGATGAAGTCTTGGCTTTGTTTAAAAACCCAAAGACCGAGTGGGAACTTCCTATGTATCCATCGCGTGATGGTAAGTACACTCGTCGAAACAACAACTGGTACGATGATCTTGTTCCAGCTCAAGAAGAGATTGACAGACGTATGGCTGCTCTCGAAACCCAAAGAACCGAACTCTTGAAGTTCTCAGACACGGTTTACGAGAAACAGAACGCAAAGGCGTAAATACCCCAATGGACGAACCAATGTTTAAGGTCGGAGATGTTGTTTATCGAAGACAAAACAGCTGTTACTATAGAGTAGTTTCGCGACAAACAATTAAAGACTACACCGGTTAAGATATACATAGCTATCGGTGTGTTAAGTTCGCTAGAAGCAACCACAAACTGTCAAAGACAGCAAGCCTTCATGAATCATTTTTTGAGTACTCTTTGGTTTCTGCTCAAGAAGCGCTTGACAAAGACATGGCTGATGTTGAAGAACAACGTATGTTAATTCTTAAACTATCTGATGCTGTTTACGAACAGCAGAACAAGCAAAGCGACAAAAGTAAATAATGGAACAAGAACAACTGAACGAACTCCAGGTTGGTGATATTGTGTTTAACCAATACCGCGGAAGAAAAGAGTTCTACAAGATAACAAGTTTAACTGAAGTAACAGATGAATATGGATCTAGCAACATGTACGGACTATTGTTCGCAAACAAGGAAGGTAAACTCTACAAAAACTCGGTAACGGAAACTAGGCTATACGACAGATGTGTTCCTGCTCAAGAGTACATTGATGAACAAGTCGCAGCACTGGAACAGAAACGTACAGCTTATCTTAAACTATCGGATGCAGTGTTCGAGGCTCAGAACAAGACGTGTTTGGAATAAACCTTGACGAAGTTGTAAGAGCAATCAACCGTCTTGCAGCTGCCATAGAAGAAGCAACGAAAACTTATAGAGAATCCAGAAAGGAAACTAATGGCTCCAGTTCCAAGTGACAACACCAGCGGTATAGAAGCTGGGATGATTGTTAAGCTTCTTCGTTACTCAAAGCAAGACGAAGGAACCTTCTACAAAGTTCTGTCTCTGAGAGAAAACGTCAGAGACTATCAAGGAATTATATACACAGAAGCCGAAGTCATTCGGTTTGCAGACAGAGACTTTAAGGTATTCGCCAAACCAACCGTCAGATACTTTGAAAACTGTTCTCGGGTAGTTCCAGCACAGCAACAGCTTGACCTAGAAATGGAAGCACTAGAAAAGCGAAGAGTTGAGCTGCTTAAGTTTTGCGATGTATGTTACGAAGAACAAAACAAGAACGTTAAACCATGAGATTCGAAGACATTCATGTTGGAATGGTTGTTAGAGAAGTTAGCTGCGATATAAACTTAATCGATTCAGCTACGCTCTATGGCTATTACTTGGTTACCGCGGTACCGGCAACAATAGTAAAGAATCCAGGCTATAATATTATTACATGCATTGGTTATGCTACCAGCGAAGGAAGAGTGTTTACAAATCCAAAAGCAAAACGGCGTATTCCAGTAACAAGACTAGTTCCAGCACAAGAATCTATTGACGTAGAGATGGCACAACTGGAAGCCAAGAGGCTTGTTCTTCTAAAGCTTTCTGATTCTATTTTCAACACACAGAATAGTTTTAAAGATACTTAAACACATACACACACGAGAAGAGATATCCTGACTTAGTACGCATACCTTTACACCTACACCTGGAGTTTACAATGATGACCGTTAACAACGTGCAAGAATTGAAGAAGAAGCTCTCAAACCTAAACATTCGAAAACAGATCGAAATAGGTAAAACAGACAGGATAAGGGTACTGGATTACTACGGAAAACAGAAGTATCTATTTTTAATGTCAGCTGCTTATGATACCGAGCGAGTTGACTTTGGTTTCTATCACTTCGCTATAACAGAAAAACCTATAGTAGAATCCTCTGGATCTAAAATAAGTTTTCACTACCAGCGCGGCAAAGGCGTGCAGGTTATCAACACTAAATAACCTACATTGACAAAAGTAATATCGTACACCCACAGACTCTATGGAACTCACAGAAACGTTGAGTTTCCAAAAAACGGTGCTCGTGTACACATACACATAATGAACGACAGCAACAAGTCTTGCTATCTGCTGTTTGACTCTTGGGCTGCTTCTCCTAGGAGGTTTTCTGTTGAGATAACTCAAAGTCACTTCTACCAGTCCAACTCAAATGAAGCTTCAGTACCATTCAGTCTCTGGATAGATGAAGCTTCGTTCGGTACCGTGTTCGTAAGAGAATGGCAATCCTTCAGTAAAGTAACCTACATCAACCCAAATCCAAGATACTAAAATACAACTTCGGTCTTAAGCTTAAACTCTATCGCACATGGACGAACAACAGATCAGAGAAGACCTCAAGGCTCTAGCAAAGCGAATGGAAGCTGGAGAAGTTCCTTGGTATGAGATAGATGCATTCATTAAAAGAAGCTACTGGTGGATGGATGAAACAATAAAGAAGCATGCATTTGCATCTCCACCACCGCTGCAAGATAACCCTTGGCTGCCTCCACCACTCGGAGTTCTGAAGATGGCTCAGACTTGCATTACTGGATGAAAGAAAACGCAATGAAAAAATATAAATCTAACAAAACCAAAACTTCCTTTGACCCAATTCCTGGAATGAAGTTCGACGACTTAGAAGTTGACGAGAAGTTTATTTGCAATGACACCAAGTACATTGTAAATTCCAAAGAAATTGGAACTGTGCCATCACCAAGCGGTGATATAGAAGTCGGAATCCTAGAGGTAACAAACATTCGTTTAAACGAAGTGACAAGATTCTATTTTATGAAAGAGGACATGTGAAAAAGTTTAACACTCCAGAAGACTTTCTTTTCGAATCATTCTCTGTTGGAGAGAAGATCAAGTACCAAGGCAAGATATACCAAGTAAAACGTTATACGAGAGAAAACTTAGTTTCTGAGTTGACATTAGACAACCCAGATGGTACAGAAACAATAACTCTGAAAGTTGGAGAACCTTCAACTT
>Ga0315284_10000832_pt1 | contig 42176 bp, 81 predicted proteins | sample YL17G09_16_MG_FD_203696 | JGI IMG/M metagenome (GOLD analysis project Ga0315284, IMG submission 203696) | Sediment microbial communities from Yellowstone Lake, YNP, Wyoming, USA - YL17G09_16 | ecosystem: Environmental > Aquatic > Freshwater > Lake > Sediment | place: USA: Wyoming | collected...
GTCGAGTGCATCGAAGATGCAGTGTCAAACCGTGACACGAGCGACCTCGAACGCATGCTCGAAGAACTTCTTTCATACCCGACGCTGTCGCAGCAAGACAGGGACGCACTGGACGACCTTGTCGGGGACATCATCAACGAGGTCGATTCTTTGGGCTCAACGTTCTCCGGCCTGAACACCGGCTTTGACTTCCAGATGATCACTGAGCTCGCTGAATCTCGATACATCATCAATGAACTTCTCCACGAACTGTTTACCTGTGATGGTGTGGGTTTAAACATGTCGAAGCCCAATCAACCTGTCACCGGCAACTCCGTCGTCCACAAGTCAACGGGATGGACGGGAACAGTCGTCAGCATGCGTCACAGTCCAAAGTTCACAGTCACTGACTATCAGGTGAAGTGGAACGAACTCGGTCTCACAATCTGGACGCCCGCTCGTCTCGTCAAGAAGGCATAACATGGCTACGATCTCTTTTGACTACGATTACACGCTCTGGGATGCCGAGCAGGATTGCTTCATCGAAGAGACTGTGAACCGCATGCGACAGCATATCGCAATCGGTGACCGCGTCATTATCGTCACCGCCCGCATTCAGGTTTGGGCAGACGAAGCAAAGGTCGACATCGAACGAATGATGGGCATGACCTTTGAGGTGTTCTCTTGTCCCGGCACGTACGATCCGGTACGCGGTGGAACAGAAGGTCGCAACAAGTCGGACGTGCTCATCGCCGAGGGAGCGACCGTCCATTTTGACGACATCCCCAACGATAGTTCGCTCTTCATGGCCCGTGAAGCAGGCATCGATGTTCGCATGCCACCTGCAACGAGCGCCAATCGATCGCGAGGGATGTACTGATGAATCGTCCTGATCTGATTCCTGGTGCACACGTCAAGTGCGTTGGCATTTCCTACGCAGGAGGAGATCGGTCATTCACACAGTATCTGACGAAACTCAACGGAAGAACGTACGGTCTTAGTGAGGACGATCAGGCAGTCATCGTTGGCCGTGATGGCGATCGATTGTTTCTACTCACGAATCATGCTCGTTGGGGTTCGTCTTTTGGTTGGTGCAACACCATTGAGGCATTCGAGGTCATCAAATGAGAAAAGTCATCAACATGCGTGCAGGTGACATGTGGCACGATCGCAAGCGAGGCACATCGCTCCGCAGCGGTCACATGAGGCGAGCAAAGATCGTGGGTGGCGATGGCATCAACGTTCAGGTTCGCATCAACGGCGAGCTGAAGGTCTTCAAGTTTCGATACTTCATCCGGCGATTCACGCCGAGTTTCGTTCAACGCTATCGTGAGTGGGGAAAGTGGTAACATGAGCCCGAACTGGACAAGAGACGACGGAACGAGCGACTTCAAGGTGTCTGACACCAAACTGAACGAGGATGACGTCATCAAGCTCGACTGGCGACAGATTTCGCATCTAATTGGCCTAATCGAAACTGCATTTCGTACGAATGGTCAAATGTCAGCACTTCAAAACTATCTCCTGAAAGACCTTGGCGTTGCCAATTACAAGGTCGAAGGAATCATCGAGACTGTCATCAAACTCTATGACAATGCGCAAGCGCTCCAGGCATGTGACGGTCTTAGTTTCACAGAGCTAGATCGAACTAACGACAATAGAAAGATGCTGAACCTCCTCTTAGGAGATGCATTCGGCGAGGGGACCTGGTTCTGACCATGAAGCGAGGCGACGTCGTTTCGATTTCCCCTGATACCCATTGGACGTGGATTCTCATGTCTCCTCGGGAGATTCAAGAGCTCCAAAATCGTGACATCAAGGAAGGACGATGGCATGATGATGGCGGCGAGCCGCTTCTCTACGGACCATATCGCACAGCTTTCCCTATGGGTGAAAGTTCTTCCACGGCGACGTCGGTATTGATCACCTCACTTCGGCCTAAGTGGGTTGGTTACGGTCGTCGACCGAAGGGACTTGTTGGTGGTCTTTTCGGTGGCACTGGGCGAGAGGTCGTGTTCGTTGAACGTAGGATGCCATCGCGCTGACTAATTTGTTTACCGTCGTCACGAGGAGAAGACAATCGAATTTATGTTCAAGCGTTTCATTTTTGCGGTGTTGTTGATGCTTGTCATGTTTATACCTGCGTGTGGCGATCGCGATCCGATCGATATTGATTTTGTCGGAACTGACGCAGAATTCGCAGCAGCACAACACGCAGCTAAAGAGTGGAACGAAACGTGCAAACGTGATCTCATACACGTCTACAGGGGTCCCGGCGATGACGTGGCGACCTCGGGTCAAAAAGGTCTAGTCAAGGGCAAAAGCCTAGGAGTGACGCATTGTCACTGTGATGATGCACAATGGATCCTTTTTCAGTCCGACAGCAAGTACCCGCTCATGGAGATCCTTGCACATGAATTTGGTCACGCTGTTTTATCATGTACCAACTATGATCATGAATACGGAGGTCTCATGAGAGCTCAGTTAATTGCGTCATTAGTCGGAAAAGACGGCAACCTCGTTCCAGGCGCAATTACTCAAGACATGTGTGACGCTGCACTAAAATGACATACGAAGAAATCATCAAACGTTGCGATGCGATCGAAACATGTGTGCGATGTGCCCTTAGTGCATCGCAACGTGCAGATTCTGCTAAGAACCCTGTGTGGAAGGAAAAATGGTCATCATCGTATGACGTTTTCATGACCTCATCGGTTACCATTCTTAGGGACATGCTTACACAGTTAGACGTCGAGGCCGAAAAATTCATTTGTGAATAGGTTGTGTAAGTCAATGGCGACCCGTGGTACTATCTGATCCATGGTCACCAAGCCTGAAAAGTTCTCATCGAACGAAGACCGCGTGAAGTACCTCGAGGCGCTTTTCGCCGACAAAGATACACAAAATCCGCGGCGAGCAGTGCAACTTGCCTGGGAGTGGACCAAGACGGGCAAGTTCGACCTTGCCACGTACGAGAGCGTCCTCCGGGCATACGGTCGTGCGGTCCTCGGTCTTGGCTCGCAGACGCTCTAGACCCTCACGTGGGAGCACCCCGCGAAGGACGCGTGTGGCCCACGGTGCCATGGTAGGTTTCCCTGTCCCACAGTCTCGGGCCTCACGTGGGCCATTCTGTGGGCTGCACGGGCCTCACCGGGCCTTTGCAGGCCTTACGCGTGTGTGGCACGAGGGTCCTGTTGAAAAGCACTTTCAACAGCAAAACAGTGCAAGACTGCAGTGAATCCTGGTAAGATTAAAGCATGGTGGACGGAAAGCAGATCTCGTGGACCGGGTTCTCGGGCACGATCGAGGTGTCGGACCTTGGATTCGCTCCCGGGGAGTGGCCCGAGTGGATCGATGTGAAGGGAAAGAGTGCAACTAAGCGCTTTTACCGTAGCGAAGCGACCCATGACCGTGAAGGTGAGCTCGTGAGCGTGACCTACGTGCACAAGGTGCACTTTGTCACCGCGTCCTACCCGGTGTTTACGATTGTCGTTTTCAACGATTGATCGAGACTGTGTAAGTCATTGGTGAAATGGCTTATTATTAGATCATGGTGGAAATGGTGGCAATCCTGATCGCGCAGGCAAACATGACGCAGTACCACGTGAGCACAACGCCCACGGGTTACTACGCCGCGGTCGAGTTCACGGATTGCACTCGTGCGGAGCGTTTCGCGCGCTTTCTCACCCGTCAGGGCATCGCCCGCTTTCACGTTCCCGGTGAATCCACCGTCGAAGTGTCGGAATCTTCTGCGACGACTGTGTAAGTCGGCAGCGAATCCTGGTAAGATTAGATCATGATGGTGGCACCGGAAGTGCCCCCACGGTTGTAGAAAACCCTCAAGGAGTTATACGATAATGGCTACGATGAACCTGAATGTGAAGCGTGGATTCAAGGCGGGTACGCGGATCAACACGATCTCGGTTCCCGAGGAACTGCGCATCAAGCAGACGTCGGGCATCGAGTGGCTGGATGACGCTCTCGGTGGAAACGGCGGGTTCACTCGTACGTCGGTCACCATGCTCACCGGCGGTCCCGGCGCAGGCAAGTCCACGCTGGTGCGTCAGCTCGCTGACACCATGACGAAGGCGGGTCACATCGTTGTGTACAACTCCGGCGAAGAGTCGCTCTTCCAGGCGAAGATGGCGTGTGAGCGCCTGAACCTCACGGCGAACTTCATGGTCGCCGAAGAGACGATGCTTCCCAAGCTCCTCGCGTTCATGGATTCGCTGCGTAAGGCGCATCCGACGAAGACGATCGTGCTTCTGCAGGATTCGCTTCAGACTCTCGACGACGGGTACTACGTGGATTCGAAGGGCGAATCGCGTGGCACCAACTCCAAGACGCCCGATCGCTGCGCTGAGATGCTCGTTGACTGGGCGCAGAAGAACTTCGGTCTGGTCGTCTTCGTCGGCCAGTGTACCAAGTCTGGTGAGTTCGCCGGCAACAACAAGATCAAGCACGCCATCGACGTTCACTGCCACATGTTCTACGATGAAAAAGAAAAATCTGACACTTACGGGTGTCTGATGTTCGAAGTTCAGAAGAATCGCTGGGGTTGCAACGGGAAGACGTACATCCTCGGAATGACGGACACCGGTCTCGAGGAGCGCGGTTCGTTTCAGAAGGCGAAGTCCTGATGAGAGCGACAATCGACCGCCCGTACGCACCCCCATACGCGACGAAAAAGCCTTCAGCACGAATGACCGTCACGCTTTCGGTCGATGATGCTGAGCGTGTGAAGCGCGGCATCGCGCTCTTGCTTCAACTTGTCGATGACAACATCGGTGCACCTGACATTGGAGCTGCATCCGACTTCGACAAGGTGTCTGACCTGCTTTATCAACTGGAGAATCCCCTGTGAGCTTCGATGCATACTACGTGCCTGGTCTCCCAGGCGTGACTGATGGCGTCGGCCTTTCGATGTCGACCGACGAGCGCGATCGTCTCAAGCTTGCGCTGAGCGCAGCATACTTCGCTCTGACGCGTGATCCTTCTGATCGAGGACGCTTTCAACCCGAGCCTCAGCCAGAAGCAGCGAAGCTTCTCGCCAGTCTTCTACGCGAGCTCGAGCACACATGAATGCCTTCAAGAAAGTCCACGTGCGTAAGCACCTCGAGAAGGAACGTGCTCCGACGATCGAGATTTCGATGTCGCTTGAACAGGCACAAGAACTTTTTGACCACATCGACAATCAGACATCGTTCGACACTTGCGACATGTTGGGCAGTCTGCGATACAATCTCCTGAAAGCGCTGAACAATTCATGAAGTCCCCCGCATCCCTTCACATCGCAATCACCGGTGAGCATGGTTCCGGTGCTGAGTACATCGCGAGAAAGCTCGCCAAGCAGCTCACGACGTTTGCCACACGTGGCGACGTGATGTTTGAGACGAACACTCAGATTCGCATCTTTCGAAAGAACACCCCCGTCGTCATCGAAGGACCTGACGATGCGAATTACGTCATCGACGTTAAGTTCGGTGATCCCAAGGAGGTCAAGTGAAAACTGTCACATTCCAACGCAATGATGACGTGAGCACCGACCTCGCGAGCTTCCATGACGTCACCATCGATGCGCCGCTCGAAAAGCTTGTTAGCATGTTTGGTGAACCCATCTTCGAAGAAGGTGGCAAGGTCACCCACGAATGGATCCTCGAAGGCAATGACGGCACGGTCGTGACGGTCTACGACTATCGGTTCAACGGCGCACATCAACGGTACTGGCACGTTGGTGGTGCAGACAAGCTCGCATGCCTCAAATTTTCACGTTGGTTCAACTCTCAATGAAGTATCATCTCAGCACAGCAGCGAATAGAAAGCTCCGCGTAGTCATTGATCTCACGCCTGAGCAGGTCGAAGCGTTACTTGACGAACTCGGCGATGAGCTCGATCTTCATGCAGCAACGCCTGCTCTCGAAGAACTTCGTGTGCTCCTGATGAAAGCAGCTGACGCCGCACAATCGTGAAGACATGGGGCGTAGCCACACCGGTGTGGAAGGGGCGCAAGGTCTTCGGACCCCAAACTCGTTCGGCCAATGCGCCGCGGAGGTTCGAATCCTTCACGTTCCACCCACTGTGCAACAACGCCTCACGGCGTGATAGGATTGAATTATGGCAGACATTGATCCCACCGCATACACTTTTCCGAGCGATGAAGACGTGTTTGATCCTGGTACAGTCATCGACGAAGATGCAATTCCCATCGATGAAATGCCTGATGACAAGCGCCGTGCCGCATGGCAAGCGCGCCGTCCCAACATCGATCACCTGGCTGACGGCGTCGCCGAGCACGAAGGCACGTTCCTTCCGTTGTTTGACGTAGGCGATCGCATCGTCGCGGAAGTCAAGACTGAATTTCTTAAGCACGTGGATGGAACGATTCCGTGGATTTACACGTTGATCGGCAAGGTTCGCTCAATCGACGATGACACCGGGATTGTCTCGCTTTGGGACGAGGGCTCTGACGCCCGCAACCCGATGGTTCGTTGGGTGACCGTACGCACTCCGGCCCTCATTTGCATCAAGCTCGCGCCGACCAGGGGTAACCCCTTCGACGCGGCAAAAGCCCGCGTGAAGGCTCCTGTCGCCCCCTCGACGGCACCCGATGGCACTCCGACCAAGCGTGGAAGGGGCCGGCCTCCCGGTACGCGCAATCGTCCCAAAGAAGTAATTGCAGCAGAGAAAGCAGCTAGGAAAGCTGCAAAAGGAAAGAAATGAAAAACGATACGTTCACCACGCCCGAGATTCTCGACGTCACCGCAGTCGAGATCGCTAGGATCAACGCAGCCGCAGAGACGGAACGTGCACTCGGCAAAGAACGGGAGTTGACGGTGCGAGAAAGGTCTGACGATCTTCGTGCTCGTTGGACCGACGCAGGCTTCCAGTTCATGGTCGGCATCATTGTCGTCGTAAGTCTTGCAGCTCCGATGGGTGCCTCAATGGTCTATTCGCACCGGCGTTGGCCTTCTGTTGAACCCACGCCGGCGTGTGCCGAGAGCGTCAAGGTCTATCACGCCAACGAGGTCAACACCAAATGCGAGAACGGTGCGTCCGTCGAATCGAAACCGACGTCGACTGGCGACATTGAGGTTCGCTGTGTTTGTGGAAAGCGAGCGGCACAGTAGTGTTTCCTTCTGAAGTCAAGAAAAAGACGATGAACGAAGGTCGTAAGGTCCCGTATGTCTGCATCAAAAAGTCGCAGTCCTACTCGTACTGTGGACGCGATCCTGACAGCAGCGAGCTGATGTTCACTGACGCCGACTATGCGATTCGTCACTACGGTCCCGGGTCTACGTCGCTCGAGGTATGTCTCGATTGCAAGGAACGCTACCTCTACGTGGCAAAATCGTCCATTCTGGACATGACCCCTTCCGCCACGAGAGGTCTGAACGACAGGTGATCATTGCGACGTTCGTCCCGTTCTTGATTGCGGTGTCCATCTTCGTTTCAACGTTGAGGATGCGTGCATGACCATCGCGGACGTCGCCACATGGACGCCTCGTTACGTCGAGCCACGTTATGACGTAGGTTTCGCCCCGGGCAGTATCGCATATGTAGATTCATCCGAAGATTACATGTGGTCAAGATGTGAACCTGGACCGCTCGAAAGTGGCGGAACCGGGTGTGGAATGTCAGGCCCACGAATCGATTTACTCCCGGGTGAACCTGTGTTCATCATTGCTCGACCTGGGATGGGAAATCCGTGGGCTGGTGCAAGCAAAGGAGTGTGTTACGTCATGCTCCCACGTTTGTGCAGAGTTGGATGGGTCTGGGCAGAAAGGTTGAAACAACCGTGATCAACAACCTCAACGCAGCGCAGCGTCAGGTGTTTGTTCCGGGCATGCTTGTTCCAACGTCCTGGATGAACCTGTTGATCGTGGCGATGTGGCCTACTCCGGGCTACCTGGGAACTGGTCGAAAGCACCACAAATTGATCATCATGAGGATTTCTAGAACAGGTGAGATTGACTTCTACGAAGACGAGACAACGTCGGGACCGCAGTAACATGAAGACGCAGTATTACATCTGGAACGCAGCAACTGAGATTTGGGAACCGTTCGACTTCGATCATCGTGACAAGAAGTGGTGGTTCCAGATTGTGAAGAGCGCATGGGGTTTCATCGTCTACGCTCACACGAAGACGATTGCTGGAAAACAGTTCCACATTTACGTGCATCCCAAACTCCCAGGTCGTTACCTTGGACGATATTGAACGTCAGTCACGTTACACACGCGTTAAACGCTCCAAGCATCTCCCGGGTGACTTTGTCGCCTTGGGTACCGCGAGACTTTATGAGCGCCTTGAAATTGATTGCGCTACACCGTTCAACGGAGGTGGCGCATTTCTTGAACGCGATTCACGCAATCGTCAACGTGCCGAGGTAGCACTCGTTGTTTCAACGTGGCCAGCAACGCTCGTTATGACGCTTGTAGACTTTCGTTTTCGGTGGGTCTGGCCCGCAGACGAATATTTCATGGAAAAGCTGTGAGTGAACCACGAATAAAAGTCTATCCGACGCCGCAATCTGTTCTTCCCGAAGATGTGCGACCTGGCGATCTGGTTTGGTGCATGCGGCAAGATGCCCGAGGCTATGCGTTGTGTGTTGCATCGACCGGGCTTACGGGTGTAATGTGGGGTCTCAGACTCTTGATGAACGGTGTTTTGTTTGTCAAGACGTACAGGCGTGGAGACTGTCAAAAGGCGATCGACGAATCTCCTGTGGTGATACGACTATGATTCTTCCTGGCACGCTAGTTTCGTTCACCAACCCGTTTGCTGACGTGTTTGACGTTCACCAACGAAAACAGGACAGACCGACGTTCAAACAACCAACCGGCATGTTTCATTTCATCAACGATTACGCCTCAAAGGAAGCCGCACTGAAAGCGCGCCGGTCAATTCAGGCAGCGAAGCCGGAGAAGACTTATCTGGTTATTTCTGCCTCAAAGAACCGCGCGCTCATCATGCAATCTCAGGATGGAAAGTTTTACGTTGCCATGGTCGCCGACCTGGGTCGCGTTGACGATTTCAAAGACATGTTTTGATGCAGTACATCAAGGACAGACGATACTCTGGGCTCGAGCCCAAACAAATGGGACTCACGGTGTTTCCGCGCCCGGGCGATTACACGTATGCCATTTTTGGTTGCGCCGCAAGTCGAACTCAACGATACGAGATCCTTGAGAAACTCGACGCCGACGGAAACGTGCCACCCGAGTATCATTCGCTAGGCAATTATCTCAACGAAGAAGTGTTCTGGCTTAACGCTGGTGACCCGGTTCTCTTCATAGCGCTCGCCAGAAACTTAACTGACAGCGAGTTCTTCCTCGCGTTCGTCTACAGTTATCGTCGTCGTAAATTCGGGTGGGTTCCTTCGTATAACTTTTGGACTCCTATCTGTGAATGTCCTGACTGCACCGTGGTACTATGATACAAGATGGCAACTCCCTCAAAGAACCTCGAAGGCAAGCGTATCCGACTCACCAAGTGCAACGATTCGTTGACGAAGCTCGAGCCTGGCACGCTCGGCCGAGTGTCAATCGTCGATGACATGGGCACTGTACACGTCGCATGGGATAACGGAAGCACACTCGGTCTCTGCTGGGACGATGGAGATCGCTGGTCGATTGTGCCGGGGTGAGAGTCAAGCAACTTCGACCAGGAAACTGGGTGTCGACATCGTACTGGATCAGCCCAAACGGGCCAGACGACGGGAAGACTCCCGGGATCAGGTGTGAAGGAATTCTATTGGGAATTCAGAAGCGTCCTGGAAATGACATGGGACCCATCGCTTACGTGGCGACAGCAGGTTTCGGCATCATTCGAATGAAAGCATCGTGGATTTGGGCACAACGAGAAAGGACAGAAGATGAAGGGCGTAACGCTTAAGGACCTCGGACACACAGTGGGCGATCTTGTCGTCTACAATTCTGACGATGAATCTACGGGTGGTGTCATCTACCAGATCTCTGAAAACTGTGATCCAGTCACACCTGCTAGCGTCAAGAAGACGTGGCCGCAGCAGGAGTTTGACGAAAAAGGCAAGCGCATTCCACCGATGAAGATCGCTGGGTATGTTCGTCTCAAACCCATGTTCGAGTTTTTCCCGACGAATCGTGGAAAGCAGCCCAAAGGAAAGGGCTCGACGGTCCTCGTATATCACAGCCAGATCGAACGTGGCATGAAGAAGATCGACATCACGACGCTGGGCGTCAAGTACATGGAACTTGGCAACATGATTCGCAACGTTGCAGTTGCGGCTGGTTTCGAGGTCGCACTGTCAGAGTGAAGTCTGTGCACGTGTGCTGTAGAATCAACACATGGCAAAGAAAGAACGCGTTCCTGGCAAGCCCTGGAGCGATGAATCACTGTACGAGCAACTTTCGACTCCGAAAAAGAAAGATGAAGCAGAACTTGCGCTAGCGGCGTTCGTTGCAGGCGTCGAGGCCCTTCGGAAGGAATGCGGCGTTCCTGAAGTCCTGTTGGCATGTACGTGTCACGTGGTCAATGACGCAGGTGAGCAGATCCCTTCTCCTATCTCGATGCTAGCACTTGGAAATCCGGATGTCGCAATCGAACTCGGCGCAATCGTCTTCAGGAAGTACACGCTTCCCGCTATCAAACGAGGAGAGGCGCTCCGCGCTTCAGCTGCCGGAGAAGTCGTCGAAGATTGAGCGATTGACGCACGGTTTCTGGGTCTCGATCACGTCAATCAAACCTGGAGACATGTTTTCACAGTCACTCACTGCGGGGACATATGGGCTATGTGTCAGTCTTGAAACTAGGACGAAAGACGGTCATTTCGAAATAGACGTTCTCTGGCTCTATAATGACCGCATTTACGAGCTGCGCTACATCGGTGGTGCAACGGTGATGATTCCATGAGTAAGTCAGCCTGGATGTGTGACATTCAGCCGGGTGACATGTTTACACCCATCATTTCGTCCAGTCCGAAGTTTGGCATGTGTGTTTCAATGCGATCATACGAACGATCAAATGGAAGACCGGGTATTTTAGTGCTCTGGTTGTATGGAGATTCACAATTACTTGAACTTCCGTGCGCACTCAACGAACCGGTGCTCATCCCATGAGACCGACTGACACACGAGGAAAACCCGGACAAATTGTCCTAGGACGAGGCGTCGAAGCAATCACGACGTGGAGTATGCCGCCCATGGGCTCGGGAAGTCAATCAGTCATCGCAGGTCGTTCAGCACCGGGCGCGCTTGGAATCATTGTGTGTGTCGCGTCTGAATACAAAGCGTATACCTACGTACTCTGGTCGAAACCATGCATTGCGGGTTGGGTCAGTGACGGTCTACTTCGAGTAGTGTGACAGTCTTCGGCCCACCATGGTAAAATGATACATGGCCGCGAAAAAGAAGACTCTTGGTGTGCAAGTCGATGTTATCCCCACGTCCTGTGACGAGGCTTTCGCTGAGCTCACTCGCCGAGGATATGACTTGATGGCGATCAATCGCTATGCGAAGGCCGCAAAGTCGTGGCTCGTCAAGGATTCTCCTGAATGGAACGTTTGGAAGCAGGTCGAAGTGAAGACGACCAGCGTCGAGGTGTGATTCATGTTTGAGCGTTCCGACATTCTGTTGAATCTTGACGAACAAGTTCCTGCAGATCTTGTACGTCGCATCAACAGCCAAAAGCGTCTGTCAAAAATGGCACCACCTCCGGGCGCGGAAACGCGTCGTTATTTAAATAACGACCGTGTTCACATTAGCGGATCGTACAACGCTCCAGGTATTGATCCCGACAAACTGTTTGATTGGCGCAAGCTCGAAGCTAGAACATCACAACTTCAAGAGCGTTATCTTGAGTGTCAAAATGTGTTTTGGGGGACACTGAAAGAACTTAGCGTCAAGGCAAAGAAAGCAGGCGCAAAGAAAGTTTGGATCTATGACGAACATCAGCCAAACTATGTTCAGGTGTACGACGATGGTGGGCTAGGTTCTGAGGACTACAATCGTCTCGTCAAAGAATCGATTGGCAACCCTGAAAAGAAAGCCCTTGTTATCAAGGGCGATGCCACGCGCAAACTCAATGCTTTGCGAGCTCGCGAACTTACATGCATGCGGCGATGGGGCGTGTACCAACGTGCGTTCCAGTACGCTGTTGAAGCACGACTCAAGGATATCGTTCAGAACAAACTTCGCGTTTCCGAGATTCGGTATCATTACTACAAGAAGGGTGTGTTTTCTCTGACGAACGAAGACAGAACGTACATCATCACAACTGATGAGCACGGTGTTTTCAAGTGGGAAAAGTACGTAACAATGTGGTGTGTATGAAAAAGCCTTTATTCGTTCCAGGCGACGTTGTCATTGTTGAGCTTTCTCATTGGCCTCCCAAGTCTGACAACAAGATCACAAGGACGGGTCTTTACGCACGTCCTGGACTTCCGATCACGGCCAGTGGAAATGTCGATGGTGAACTTGCTCGCATCGACATGCAAGAAGCACTCAATCGTGAGCTCGTTGGTGCCCTGAACGTTGGCGACCAGTGCCTCGTGGTGGCTGCGAGTAAATTCGATGATGACGGCAAGTGGTATTACCTTCTGAACAACTCGAAGCCTCGTGGGTTCGGCTGGACCCGCTGTGGTTTCCGCATGAAGAAACTATGATGAAATTTCTACAGCGATTCTTCCGTCGCAAGAACAAGCTTCCCACCGCTGTCGCGATTGCTGCACAAAATTCGCCTTTGTTCGCAGGCCGATGGGTGGAACGCGCTCCCTACTGGCGTGAACTCGACGTCAAACAACCAGACGGAACGTCTATTCACTATTCGGGTTGGGCGCGATCATTCTTTCGCCCTGCGCCGAAAGGATGGCATAGCATGTTTGGAAGTGAAGCAGCTGAGTTCTCATTCGGACCTCGTGGTGCAGTTCCTTACTGCGGTTTCACTGCGTACACTCAGGACGGAATGGGTGACGAATCTGGACATGCGTGGGGAACTCCTGGTTTCGTCGGCTCAGGCGACGTGTTGACGGATGATGAAGTGAAAATTGGCGATCACGTCCTTCTTAAGGGATGTGATGAGGACAAGTTCGCTAGCACGATGAAAGTCGACATCGACAGGACACTGAGGTCATTCGGTTGGAAGCTTGAAGAATTCGATTTTGATGACAAGCACATTGCTTACGGTTCTTGCAAGAGGATTGCTTGATGGGACGCAAGCAATTACGATCAGGTGACCTCCTCGTTGCATCAAAGGCGATTGATCTCAGCTTGTGGAAGCACTGCAGCGGGAACATGGATTCATCTGACATCGTTGTCGTGAAATTCAAGTTCGGAACGTTGCTCGGTTGTGCACATGTTCACGATCCCGAAGGTCATCGTCTAGGAGCAGTCAGGGCACTAGTGCTCGATTCAGCAACGGGACGCCTCGGCTGGTGCGACATTCGCTACATCAAACGCGCGGATTGACAATGTTTCTCAAAGACAGTGGACAGCTTTCACGTCAATGGAATGAGGCAAACCGCGAACGTGCGATTGAACTCAATGACATGTTGGACGCATGCGCTTCATTGCATGAGATGCGACTTCTCTTCAAGACGTTCACCAAAGAGGAACAGAACGGTCTGTTGTTTGAGTACGGTCAACGCCGCGAGAATGAGCGAGCGCCTGTTGGATCTCTCGTCAAACACGTGCACTCTCACGGCGTGCGAATTGTTGCAGAACTGTCCGATCGCGTGATTCACACGACATACAAGGGAGTCGCCGTCGTAGTAGGACAGGACGGGTACGGAGGTTGCAGGCGTTATTTGATGTTGCAACCTCCATACGTCGTAGAAGCTACTGGCGCAGTCATTCATTTTGCTGAAGCTGCATCAGCCGGACTTGAGGTTGTCAAATGAACGAGAAATTATCGTTGTGCATGATATGCCGCGACGACGAAGAGAACGTCGCTCGGATTGTCAAGAATGCACGCCCATGGGTAGGTGAGATCGTCATCATTGACACTGGATCTTCTGATGATTCCGCGAAGGCTGCGTTGTCTGCCGGTGCTGATGTCGTCAGAAAAGCACCCGAGTTGTTGACTGACGGGATGCTGCGATCGTTCAGCGAGGCGCGTACTCGTTCTTTTGAACTCGCAACACGACCATGGCGACTGTGGCTTGATACCGACGATGATCTGTCAGACTGGGACCTCCTACCTCAACTCATCGACCACTGTGAAAGACTGCGGAATGACGAGGGCCGAAAAGGTTTGAGCGTCACAATGTGGTACGACTACAGCTGGACAGACGACCGCTCAAGGTGCACGCAGTCGTTCACACGTGAACGAATTGTTCATGCCGATGATGGTTGGACGTGGCACAGGCCAGTGCACGAGTATCTCGGCAGAGAAGGCGAACATACACGTCTTGAGCTGGGGAACGATCAGATCCGCGTCATTCACATGTCACGTGGAGCACGAGGTCTTGTCAGCGATCGAAACCTTCGCATCCTACAGCACTGGGAGAAGACGACGGGTCCGACCGAAGATCCGATCGCATTGTACTACTACCTCGGCGATGAGATGTTGAATCGCGAGCGTTTTCAGGAGGCCTTCGACTACTTCATGAAGGTCCCGCAGCACGCAAAGGGTGGATGGTGGCGCGCAAGGTCTGAATTTCGAGCGGCTAGGTCTCTCATGATCGCTGAACGCTACGAAGAAGCAGCTGAACTGTTGACGAATGTGATCAAAGCGACGCCTGAACATGCACACCCGTATTGGGAACTTGCCCGCGCGCTGAGCATTCTTAAGAGGACTGACCTCGCAGTCGAAGCAATGCGCGCCTCGTTTGACAAGACACCCATCATGGGCGAAGACATCGGTCTACGTGACACGATGATGAGTCACCTCGGCATCGTGAATGACAAAAAGGTTGTAGTTTAGCCGCTTAAAAGAATAGAATCTGGTCACATCACGGTGGTCAGAGGACCAACGGAACGTGGAAAAGGAAAAAGAAAACACACATGGCAACTATCGAAGAGACTGGCGCACGACGCAATCAGGATCTCGTTCTGACGATGAACGAGTATGCACACATCACTGACGAAACCAAGGGCGAAGTCAGCATCTACGTCGGCCCCAACAAGGCGAGCCTCGCAGGGTCAGACCGACCTTCGCTGTTCGACAAGAAGTCGAACCGTTTCAAGGGCGTGTCCCTTGAGGCAGCGATTCAGGCATTCCAATTGGCTGAGGAAGGTGCGTACATCGTCCTCGAAAACCCGGCTGATGACGAGAAGAACAAGCACCCAGCTGGAACTGGAAAGATCACCAGTCCGCGTCTTCAGACTGGAAAGAAGGTCAACATCCCGGGTCCTGCGAGCTTCGCGCTCTGGCCCGGTCAGAATGCCAAGATGCTTCAGGGTCACAACCTTCGAAGCAACGAGTTCGTCCTGGCTCGAGTCTACGACGAGGAGGCCGCGAAGGCGAACCACTCGAAGGCCGTCATCAAGACGCAGACTGATGTCGGTTCTGAGACCACGACCGATCCGGTGAAGCCGGGTGCAAAGGCGAAGACCGTTGCAGGCGAGTCTCGCACTCCGAGCGACATTCCTTCCGAGAAGGAACTGACGATGGGCAAGCTCTTCGTCATCCGAGGCACCGAGGTTTCGTTCTACATTCCACCGACCGGCATCGAGGTTGTCCCCGAGCACGTCAACGGCGAGGACCGCTACGTTCGCGAAGCAGTTACGCTTGAGCGCCTTGAGTACTGTCTCCTCCTCGATCAGAACGGCAACAAGCGGTATGTCCGCGGACCCGCCGTCGTCTTCCCTCGTCCGACTGAGAAGTTCGTCGAGGCGCCCATCAAGTCCAACCCGGAGAAGGCGAAGGCCAAGAAGTTCCGTGCACAGGAACTGACTCCCACGAGCGGCATTCACATCCGCGTCATCGCTGACTACACCGAAGACGATGGCACCCATCGCAAGGAGGGTCAGGAGCTGTTCGTCACCGGTGCTGAGCAGCCTGTGTACTTCCCCCGTGAAGAGCACGCCATCATCAAGTATGGTGAGCAGGATGTCCACTACGGCATCGCAATTCCGTCGGGTGAAACCCGCTACGTCCTCGACCGCAACAGCGGCGTCATCTCCGTCGAGACTGGACCGAAGGTCTTCCTTCCCGACCCCCGCAGTCAGGTGATCGCTCAGCGCGCTCTTCCCCTGAGCCTGTGTTCGCTGCTCTACCCGGGCAACGAAGAGGCACTCACGATCAACGCAGCCCGGCTCGGTCTCGATGAGCAGGACATCATGGGAGTGGGTGGTGCCAACGCGGCGTTTCTCAATTCCAGCTACACCCGCGGCGTCGAGGACGAGAACTACGGTGCAGTGGCCGCAGTCGCAACACCCGATGGCGGACGTGGTCGCATTCTGATCCGTGCAGCGAGCAAGTCGCTTCCAGGTGAGGCATTCGATCGCAAGAACAAGTTCACGGCTCCTCGCAGCGTGATCCTCAACACCAAGTACGACGGTGCTGTTCAGACCACGCTCTGGACGGGCTATGCGATGCTCCTCGTCAGCAAGTCTGGCAAGGTCGGCGAGCGCCGAGTCATTCAGGGACCTGGAACGTACACGCTCGAGTACGACGAGTCTCCGCAGGTTCTGACGCTCTCTCGCGGCAAGCCCAAGAACATGGACAACCCGTTGAAGACTGTGTTCCTCCAGACCACGGCCAACATGGTGTCTGACATCGTCGAAGTCGAGACGAAGGACTTCTGCAGACTCAACGTCAAGCTGTCGTACCGCGTCAGCTTCGAGGGTGATCCGAACGCATGGTTCAACGTCGACAACTACGTCAAGTTCCTGTGTGACCACATGCGAAGTCGCATTCGGTCTGCCGTCCAGAAGCTCGGTATCGAGAAGTTCTACGGTGAGCACACGGATCTCCTCCGAGACATCGTCCTCGGAACGTCTGTCCCGGCGAAGGGCGACAAGGAGGGAGCAAAGGCGTCGCGTCCTGGTACTGCGTTCACCGAGAACGGAATGCGAATCTATGACGTCGAGGTTCTTGGCGTCGAGATGCAGAACCCCGAGGTCGAGAAGATGCTCGTCAGCGCTCAGCGCGAGGTCATTCAGAACACGCTGGTCCTCGCCGGCGAGCGCCGCAAGCTCGTCTACGTGAAGGAAGCCGAAGAGCTCAAGCGAGAGACGGAAGTCGCCCGCGCTGAGACTCAGAAGGCGACCTACGAGCTTCAGGCGTTGAACGCTAAACGCAAGATGGATCTCGACATGACCATCATTCAGGCGAATGCTCAGACGCAGATGACTCAGGCTCTGAAGGAGCTCGAGGCGACTGAGGCACGGACGAAGATCAGCCTTGCACAGGAACAGGCGACTGTTGCTGCATCGCAGATTCAGTTCGAGCAGGAGAGCAAGGAGCGTGAGGCCAACCTCGCACACGATGCGAAGGCACAGGAGCTCAAGCTCAAGGAGATCACGGCCAACGTGGCCGCGGTCGTCGAGAAGTCGAAGGCAATCAGCCCCGACCTCGTCGCTGCACTTTCTTCCTTCGGCGAGCGCGCCATGGTCGAGAAGGTCGCGGAAGCAATGGCACCGCTCAGCATCCTCTCCGGAGGAAAGAAGAGCGTCCTCGAGATCCTGCAGGAGCTCCTCAAGGGCACCACGCTGTCGAACCAGCTGCAGTCGGTCATCGACAAGCCCAACGGCGCCGCCAAGGCACTCTCGGCTCGCGGCTGATAAACCACAACACTGAACACAACGGCCACATGGGTTATCCTGTGTGGCCGTTGTGGTTTAAAGTTAGACAGAAGCCATGCGCGTTCACATCTTCAAAACAGGAGATCCTGAGTGTCATCGCTGGACAGACGTCCAAGCAGGTGACATGGTACGCTCGTCTGGGACACTGGCATATAGTGCCAACATGTTTGCAAATAGGACATCAACAACCAACTGTTACACAATGGGAGGCGAGGTAAGCAAGGCACTGCTTCTCGTCATGTCACGTTTTGAAGGCATCCCAGGTGAACCCGAGAATGATGACTGCGTCACCTTTGTCTGCATGTCACGTCACGGAGTACTCGTCATCGTGCAGTACAAGTCAAAATGACACTCACAAAACGAAAGCGCCTGTACTTGGAATCAGCAAATCCCGTGCCTGGCGACATCGTCACATACGGCACGCCACGTCAAACTAAGCGGGCAATGGTCATCGGATTCGAGACTGAACGTCTAGAAAAACTCGTTGTCATGACATGTGACGGACGCATTGGAAGTCTGTCATTGAACAATGTTACTTCAAGGAATTGGGACGATGAAGATTGTGACGTATAGTGACGCTGAGTCACTTCGATTTCGACCGATGAACAACGCGGTCTGGTTCAGGCCTGGCACGATGATCACAACAGCAACACCGTCAAATGTCAGGGGCATCATCGTTGCTGTGAATGGCAAACGTAATAATGGGTTTGAGATGACAGTACTGTGGTCAGTCGCACCGAGAAACGTCCCTGATCTTAGGGACTACATATGAGCATCGAACATTACGTCGGTCGAGACTGTGACATGTTCGAACCCGTCAATCGATATGACGTGTTTGCTCCCGGAGCAGTCATCACCAACAAGGGAATGCCGCACTACATGCGTGGCATTGTGATTTCAAACATTGAGACATGGAGCGGCGAACGTGAGCTCGTGGTGCTCTGGTCTGTCGCCCCCAAAGATTTACCAGCCATAGACAACTACATGGGCGTGTGAGGAATATTCGTGAGCCAACTAAAGACATACAATTTACCCGACCTGATTGCTGTCAACTTCACCACTGGCGCCCAAGGGGGTTTACCGTGGAAAATGTTGAACACCATTGAACCCGGTGAACCCGTACGTCATAAGGATGACCCGAACTCATATGGCATGTGCCTGTCCCGACGCTGGGGACCTGACGACAAGCCGATGCAGATCGATGTCCTGTGGTCAAAGCAACCTGACATCCTCGACATTCAGGTTCAACAGATTACAGCAACCACACGCAAACTTCGAGCAAAATGGTCTGCTGAAATCATTGAAGAAAAGTTCTATAGTGACATGGCATCTGGCGAGCTTGAAGCGCTCAACAATGAACCGGGTGTGAAAGATGTCATATTTCAACACGATGTCGCGTATGGTGGCGACACAAAGGTGACAATCAAACGCGTCAATCCAGAACCTGATCCCGATGAGTCAATTTATGTGCCCGGGCTAAACGGTCAAGTCAAGTTCAGACGGTGATTCATGAACTTCTGTCAAAGACGGTGTAAGATGCTGTTACCATGCATCACTAGTTATGGCAGAACGCTTCGAAACCCAATCCCGCCGACAGGTTCAACGCCGATTTCCACCAGGCAGCTATGCAATCGGTGAGTCTCGCTATGCCCTTTACCTTATTATCGCATGGACACAGCTTCCTGCAGTCAAGCGACTTGACGGCACGATCAGAAACGCCTCCAGTTGGGAGGCGACTGTCGTGGTAGGTAATGCCCGCATCGAACATCTGCGCTGGGAGAGCGTCCGCGGATGCTGGACTATCGAAGAATGGGAGGAATGCTGTGCTTCGTGAAGAGTACATCGATGACCTTGCCCGTGCTGGATTGATTAGGTCGAATGACTACTGGCTACCGAAACCGGGTGACCGTGTCTGTCTCGAGCCTCTTGGTCTCAAGTCAGAAGGTATCATCATTGCCGTGTACCCACATAATCCTGAGTGCGGCGACAGAGCGCTAGTTCTTTGGACGATTGATGTGTCAAAAGGAGCGAGGACGCTGGCAGAGGTCACACGCAACATGGCACGGCAGATTGCGGATGAGCAAGACAACGAGATCATGAAAATCCTCGACTCATTGAATGAGGATGCTTAATGAGAGTCAAGACGTACGAGCACCCACTCGAACATGCGATCCTTCCAGTCTATGACCTCGAGCCCGGCAAGTTTCTTCAGCCGGGCGACTGGGTTAGACATGCCGACTGGACTGATAGTCTCGGTGTGTTGATTGCGAACAATGACGACTCTCTCACTGTTCTATGGTCCCGATTTCCTGGTCCGAGACAGCAGATCTTCAACAATCCGCTCGGCTCTCAGTCTTCAAATTACTTCGAGGTAGGTTACGTCTTTGCTCCATACGTTCCTCAGCTGAAGACGCCAACAATCTTCACACCTGAGGACTTTGCTCCCCGAAAAGGAATCATGACGCGCTACGGCAAGAAGCAGATCAATGCGTCGTACTACGGGACCGTCAGCGTCATTAACATTGCGAGCGGAAGCACATGAGCATCAAGACGTATGCGTGGCCGGCAAGTGATAACATCCTGCAATGGGACACGTCATGCAATGCATTTCATTCTGCGCCCGGCGAAAGGGTGTTTCATCGTTCAACGCCAAAATGCGCCGGCATTCTGATCGCAAGAACCGAAAAGACGGTAACGATTCTTTGGTCGACGCCTCCACAAGTTCCCATGTTCGACGATGCCGAACAGTTTGCAGGCTGGACTGATGCAACTTAAAACGTATGAAAGTGCGGGCTATGCTGAGTGGCTGAAGGGCATCCGACGCGTCGATCCGTTTGGTCGCAAGGATGTTAACACTTCGCATCTTCCCAAGCGCCCGGGCGACACGGTTGAACACGCCACAGATCACGGTCGCGGCATTCTTATCGCAATCAATGATGACAATGTCACCATCCTTTGGTCGGTTGCGCCTGATGATCGCATCAGCCCATTCACAACAATTGCGATGCCTAAGGTACGGCGCGTTTACGGTGGGTTAATCGCCAATCAACTCGTTAGCGTTCAGCCGATGAGCATGCCTTCAAGTCTCATCTTCTATCTCGACTATGCGTACGGCGAAGACGCTGAACTCAAAAAGAAGTGTACAGAAGGACCAATTCACAAGAAACTGTTCTGGAGAACATGGCGATGCCTGAAGAAATCCACCCTATCACTGCGATCGTCATTGTCGTCCTACTGGCGGCGCTTGCGCATCAAACAATTACCACCAGCCGTGCCGAACGCAAACAACGACGTGATCGATGCCGACTTGAAACACCGACTCATAGAGAAATGGATGAAGAACAGTGTCCGTCCACCTTGAGGTCTAGACGTTAGGTCCACAATGTCCCACGAGAAAACATGACACCGGCCAATGGTGTAATCCATACTGTCACACTAGCGAATATAATGTACCGTGGTGACACAGGGATTACAGTAAAACATGGTAACAATTCTAGTCACTCTTGTTGTTGTTGGTGTCGTCGCTTGGCTCGTCAACACGTACGTTCCTCTTGCTGCTCCGTCCAAGACCGTCTTCAACGTCGTCCTTGTCCTGGGTGTTTGTCTTTGGCTTCTTTCAGCGTTTGGAGTCATCGGACCGATGCCTGTGTTGCATACTTGCTGAAAACGTGATACAATAGAACCATGTCTCAAAACATGGTGTCTGGTAACATCGTAGTTGCACCGCCTAAGGATACACGATGGGGAGAGCCCTACGAGTTGTCCTTAGGCGATTTGTGCATTTGGGTCGGCAGCCAAACAGAATACTCACCGCTGAGCAGACGTGTCATCTATCAAGTCATCGATAAGGAAGACGCAGCGACGAGTTCGTGGTCAAAACATGTGTACAAGTTGGCACCAGCGTTTGACCTGGAAAATCCGATTGGAACATCTGTCGAACCTGTGTCACATAATGGCACACGTGACATGAAGCGACTGAGCCTCCTCGACATAGCAACGATACGTTTGCACTACGACAACTTCATCAAACAGTGGGCGCGCCATGCAGGTCAATGTGACCCTGACGATGTAAGATGAGGTCGGGTTGTCGACCCAATGCCTGGTGGCTTCGGCGCAACGTGTCTAAAGTCTACCGCCTGATACCTGGCGTGGGCAGAGGACTTGATCCTCGCACGAACGGGTCCTGCCCGACATACGGTTCTTCAGCATCTGGTGGCACGGGTCCGTAGCATTCCTCTGGGGTCAGCATAGGCTCTCGCAGGTGTTCAGGTAGAGCGTCCCAATCGTCCTCGGTGTCGATGCCCTTCGCGGTCATGTTTCCGATGGCTTCACGGGAATTGATGTCAGGTGACATGGAATCACGCATGTCGGTGCCGTGCATGCGAGTGCTGTCCATCCCAGCAGCTTCACGAAGCATCCTCCGTAGCGTTCCCATCCTGATCTTCATGTCATAAGTAGGTCAGTAAAGCAGATCAGGCTTTAGGATTCCGAATCGGGAGTTGAGACTGATGACGGTGTCTTCATCAAGCCTTGTATTGATGTGAACGCCCGTCATGCCTAGGCTGAGCAGGTGCATCAGGACTTCTGTCGCTTTGAGACCATGGTCCCTAGCATAGTCAGCCAGCGTGAACACAGGCGTCTCGAATAGGTCAACCTGAGGTCGAAGACTTTCAGCGTATTCACGCCCTCGCGCAAGAATTTCGATGTTCGACTCGATGGGTGTAAGCGGTTCAGTGGGCACCACAGAAGACACGGGCCCAGGCGCAATAAGCTCGAGCATTGAATCGACGCTAACACGTACACATTCTTTCAGTATCGATCGCTTGATGAACCGCGATCGACCAATCAAGCGAATCTCTGAGTAGCTATCGCTCATGATGATGCCGTGTTTGGGATGAATGGTGACCCATCGACCAGAACCACGCAATTCATCAATGTTCTTAAGACACCACTCGACATGCCACCCGTTCTTGTGACGTGCTTCAACTTGCTTGTCATACTTTCGACCAAACGGAACACTTCTAATTGCGCCAAGTGCCTTTGTAATCTTCTTCGTGTTGACGCGCTTTTTCTTTGATGCCATCAGATGGCTCCACACAACACGATGCGATTGTCTGTACGTGAGTTATTTTCGATGGTGTCATACGCGTCTTCAAGGCTTTTGCATTCCGCCTCAAGGTGTGCGACAGATGCTTCGAGCATCTTCTTTTCTCGCTTGAGACGTCGATTTTCTTCGAGGAGTTCAGTACACCGTTCCTGTGTCGACTTCATGTTCTTGCGAAGTGCACGGACTTCATCAATGACCATGCCGGCCAAATCGATTTCGTCAAGTTCAGACTTCAAAGTTTTCAACTGTTCGTCAGTCATGTTTCAATGTAATCTAGCAGTGCGCTATAGTACAATGTATACATGAGTAGGACAATCTTGATAGGCGACCTGCATGGTTGCTATGATGAAGCGGTTCATCTCCTTGAGAAGTGCAAAGTCACTGCAGCAGACCATGTCATCTTTGTCGGTGATTTGGTTGACCGTGGGCCCGACAGTGGCAAGTGTGTTGACCTTGCAATCAGGCGTGAGAAGATTCAAGAAAAGCCCGCCGCAATCCTCGGCAATCACGAAGAGAAGCACCTCGACTATGAGGACATCGTGTCTCGATTGGGACGCCCTCCTCATCAGATGCCACCGACCCACGTTGCAACGCGCATGCAACTGACAAAGGAACACTACGAGTACATGAGGCGCATGCCTTTGTACCTACGAATTCCTGAGCACAACGTCGTTGCTGTCCACGCCGGCGTCTTTCCAGGTCGAACGATCGAGAAACAGGACCCACGTCACCTGCTTCACATTCAAATGATCAACCCGCAGACGAGTGATAAATCAATGTGGGCTAGCAGGGTACCGCCTAATGAGAAAGGCTGGGAATTCTGGCACCGCTTCTGGGACGGTCCAGAGCGGATCGTGTTTGGCCACAGCGTCCTTGACAGGCCTCTCATTCGAGACAAGGCTGTCGGAATCGATGGCGGAGCATGCTTCGGTATGGAGTTGTGGGCGTTCATTCTACCAACAAACGAAATTGTCAGCGTGCCAGGTTCGAAGGCACGTGGAAACAAAAACCGATCGCCCATCATCATTGATGGGAACGTAGGAACTTACTGATGAAACCCGGAACTCGAGTGAAGATGTCTGAAACGCTCAAGCGTAAGTTCATTGGACAGTGCGCTGATGGACACCGTGGTCCGTTCGAACAGAACCACGGAAAGCATCCGTCATGTTGGGGATGCTCAACAGAACACGTTCTGGAGTTCGGCAATTGCGTCGGGATCGTTCAAGGACCCGCTGAACCACAGTTGAATTGGCCTGAGGTAGACGTCAGATGGCAGCCCAGCAACCTGCGTTACGCGTATCTTCCAGAAGACCTAGACGTTATCGCTTGCGTGTGAACAGAGGCTTCCATACGTTTTGCCAGTCACCCGCTAGTACGATCGACACACCAAACATGACAGTTAAAATTGTCATGATGAGTGAACCACCTACATGACCTTTCGTGATCATGAATACTGTCATTGCTAGCGAACCCAGCATCATCAGAAGCGAAAACGCTGCACCCATGTATCTTGCCATGGATCTACATATCCCAGTCCTTGGCTGTCATCACTGAATCTTTGGCATCTTGTTCGTGTTGGGCGGTAATATGAGCATCAGATATCATGAAGTTGGTCGTCATGCCCATCATCAAAAATAATGCGCCGACGTCATCTGTCCTGCCACGATCCCACAACCACATCATGACAACGCCTGAGATGATAGCGATCAACGCTAGCACCAACCACTTCATCAGATGTGTCGCCAGGTGACTCGCCCGCGGCTTGTGTCGTAGGGAGACACCTCGACAGTGACATTGTCGCCCGGAAGTAGGCGGATGTGATTCATCCTGAGCTTGCCGCTCAACGTTGCGAGAACACGCAGTTCATTGTCACAGACGACCTTGAATAGAGTCCCGGGCATGCATTCTTCAATGACGCCTTGAAATTCCATTCGATCCTCCCGTGTGTCCTGATCTGTCGTCGACCCGTACGCCTGCTTGCGCTTTTTCTTGCTCATCGTATTCGTCATCGTCCTTTGCTTGTTCTTCTGCGTCGCCCAGTCCGGGCGGTGGTTCTGGGGGCTCACTGCCGCACCTGCTAGCCAGCGATGCGTTCAACATGTCGGTGTCGAGGCCTGATTCTCTGATGAGGCGACGGAGCTGTCTGATGGTGAGTTTCACTGATCTACATAGGCCACTTTCGACCCGCAAACGCCCAGGTTGATGAGCATGATGCTGTTGTCAAGCGCCCAGTCGGCGGCAATTTCATATGTTCCTTCTTCGAGGTCAACACAGATCGTCTGTCCGAAATCAGTGGGCTTTGTTCTGCCAGAGGGGATGTCGAACGACATCGCTTCAGGGTCATCCTGTTCGCCGACCTTCAATTCCTTCAACTCGCCGTAACCAGTGAGGAACACAATGTCGCCTGATTCAGGATGTCTCCCAGCTGCCAGCACTAGCTCGCCGCGATTCTTCGCGCTGCTGGCTTCGAGGTATTCGTCTAGCGGAAGCACGTTCATGTACTCGGGAAGTTCAACTGTGACAGGACCGTCGACATGAAACGCCGAGTTCCCTTCAAGAACAAGTTCCATTCCTTGAATGTAAGCCATGATGCGTTAGGTGTATTGTTGAATCATGTGGACGAAGGTCGAACGTGGCATCGGGTATACTGCTCTGACAATCGCTGTTGTGATATCACTGACAGCGGGAATACTTATCAACCGGACTCCTGCTCACGCAGCGTCCGGTTGTCAAGAGGTCGTCGCTGTCATCGAGCAGAAGGGGAACGTCTTGGCAACATGTCCGACCGGCACCTACATCGAAGTCATGACAATGGACGACGCGGAAGTTGTCGTGTGTCGATGTGGAAAGAGACGGGAGCCAATTATCACCGATGATGTGCCCCAACTCGTGCTACCCCCACCCGCCCAAGCACTACCGAACCCAGAGCCACTGCTAAAAGACGACGGCCGCGGCAGCATCCAGCTCTGACAATACATGCCTCCATTATCGTTCTTGATTTTCTTCGGCCTTTTCGCCGCATCGCTCATCTGCCTCATCCTGCGTAGCAGGAAACCATCGTTACACATCAATGAACACAAGTTCTTGATTGATGTAATGCATGGCGAGTGTCCAATATGCAGTTCAGAACACGATAAGTTCAACTGCAGAGAGTGCGGGTTCAATGTCGCTGCCTAGCTATTCGAATGGCAGCGCTCCTCCCGGTTCCGGGTGCATTGGTCTGTTGGCTCGACGAAGTCGCTGGCGATTCTGACAAGCCGCGATGGCGGATGGGCTTCATCGTCCACCTCGACACGTTCTTCAACACGACTTGCTATACGATGACAGTCATTGAGGAAGAACGTCTCAAGACGTGGACGCTGTTCAAACAGGACAATGGAAACCTCTGGCGTGTGACCCACGCAAAATGATGGTGTACTGTTAGGCTATGTCGCCCGGTGCAATGCTTGTATTCAACGGAATTGTCGCAGGAACACGAGGAACGTGTCTTGTTTTATCGGTTGAACCGACAAAGAACGATCCCTGGAAGTGTGACGTCACTGTGTTGGGACAACACAAGCTTTACGATGTGAAACTTGACTACCGTGATGAAGATAATCTCTGGTGGTACGTCAGCAAAAAGCCCTGGCCGTGACGTCGTACATCATGTCAACCGTTGACACTGATTCGTGGTGGTTGAAACGTTTGGCACCCGGAACGATGTTGTCATTGAAGTCATTGCCGACGTTAGGTTTCTGGCTCGTCTATAACATTGAGGTATCTCGCTTTCCAGGCAACTGGCGCCGCATCATCATTGACCTCGTCGATCCTAGACAACGTCTTACACGTGTTGACATTGAATCTTCAGCGTTTGACGATCGCTGGCAGGTGATCTGATGGCTGACGCACTCGAAGCTTTGGTCGGCGATATGGTTATGGCGCGTTGTCCTATGCGTTCATGGGAAAGCGAACATGAACGAGGCAACAATGGACGATGGATCGCAACGGGCGAACAGGCACTAGTCGTGGCATCGTGGACAGAAGGAAATCAACGGCGATTCAAGGTCCTTCGCGACAATCGAGTGATGCTATTCTCGATGAGTTTTTGGCTTGTCTCGACCAACTGGGAGGTTATCATGCGGCCGACAAGGTTACCAACCTCGCCCGGCACGTGAATAATCCTGGGTCAGCCGGAGAGCCGTCCGAACAGCCGGCTAGGGTCAGCGTACCGGCTCGGGTCCATGACCTTGTCGGATGACACGTGATAGATGCGACAGTCGTTCAACATCACGAGGATGTCAGGTCTGGCGTCGCTTTCATCGTCGGTGTCAGGAATTCTCCATTGATGAGACTCGCCGACGACCAGGCCCAACGTGGGACGCTCGACCCACTCTGTTGACTCTGACTTGAACAACCTGATGAGTGCACCGCCCTGGACGATGCATAGCATGCCGGGTGTGAATTCAACGTCTGACACTGCTGACCTGCGTCGGCATTAGCGGACCTTGAATTTTGCCATCAGTGAACATCACCCAGTAAGACCAGCCGTAGACGTTATCGAGGCCACGAACGTGAGCATCCGGAACGTTGTTCGACTGTTGTACAGAGATGACCATCGCAGGCCTGAATGACATTGCTGTCACGGGCTGCACCTCAACAAGATCACCTGTCAGAAATCGAGGGAGCATCGGTCTCTCACAGTATTCACATTTACATGGTCGACCATCAGGAGTGCGTCTGGCAAGTGCCACCTGAACTCCGACCGTTCTGGGTCCACTGACCACAGCACTAACCATTCTGGCACGGTGTTTTCATCACGTCCTATGACAATGCCCAACGTCTGAGCGTCGATTGACCAGCGTGCTCGTCGAACGACAAGCCCTCCTGGATGAAGCGGTGTTACGTCCATTGATCATAGGTAGGCAATCAGCGAGTGGCATACGCATGCGTTTCCGCTAGCGCTTCCGCACATTCGCATGCTTCAGTCTCAGTCGTCAGCACGTCTTCCTTTGCTCGGCGAGCGCGCCACCAGAGAACCGTCAATCTCCCGACCTGTGATGCGACCATCATCGTCATAACAAGGTACGCGCTAGCATTCACGAGGATCGCCACACCTGCTAGCACTGAAAGGCTCAAGACCGTCCCTGCCGCAGTTCCTGTTGCGGTACGCTTGAGGTCATACACCGTGCGAGCGTCGCGGTATGCACCGACCGCAAGACCGAAATCAGCGGCTTCTGCCTGTGACAGTGACTGCCAATCGACGTTGGACGTCATTGAACAGATCTTTTCATCAATATCAACCGACTGCATTGGGTGCTTCATTTGATGCCTCTTCAAAGATGACTGCGTCAAGAGAAAGGAACGTTGTGGCCACGCTGACGGCATTTTTCAGAGCACTGCGAGTGACCTTGACCGGGTCAATGACACCTGCCTTGACAAGATCTTCGTACATCCCAGTCGCTGCGTTGTAACCGAGCTGAAGTCCTGGTTGTTCGAGATGCGCCAACTCGTTGACAACAACGTCCGACGAAGTGCCGGTGTTTTCAACGATCTTTCTGAACGGTGCCTGACACGCCTTGACGACGACTTCAAGGCCGGCACGCTCTTCTGATGATAGTTCGACATCGACAAGCGCTAGTGCCTTTCCACAGACAAGAAGTGCCTGACCGCCGCCGGGAACGATACCTTCTTCTGCGGCAGCTCGTGTTGCATTGAGCGCGTCTTCGATGCGATACTTGCGTTCGATCATCTCGACTTCGGTTGCTCCGCCGACGCGGACGACTGCAACACCTGATGCGAGTTTCGCGACTCGCATGCGGAGCTTGATCTTTTCATCTTCTGCAAGCGTGACGTCTTCGAGCTGAGTGCGAAGTTCACTGACATGCTTGTCAACCGCGTCCTTTGTCGCTCCGGTACCGACGATCGTTGTCGTCTTAGCGTCGGTCACGAACTTCTTGCATTGACCCAGCTGAGCTAGCGTCATCTTCTCGAGCGAGACGCCCGTTGCACTGGACACTAACGTTGCGCCTGTCAGTGAACAGATGTCATTCAACAGCTCAGTCTTGTGCGGCCCATATCCGGGTGCCTTAATCGCGACAACGGGTAGCTGCGACTTGACGCGGTTGACGACGAGGCCTGTCATCGCATCGCCATCAACGTCTTCCGCGATGATCAGCAAAGGCTTCTGAGCACGCATCACCTGTTCGAGCAACGGAATGAGCTCCTTCAATGAAGACACCTTCTTGTCGCACACGAGGACGTATGCTCCTTCGTATGCAGCTCGCATCCTGTCTGCATCAGTGACGAAGTACGGTGACAGGTAGCCACGCTCGAACTGCATGCCCTCAGCGACTTCCATCGTCGTTGCCATGCCTTTTGCATCTTCGACAGTGATGATGCCATCACGCCCGACCTTGTCCATTGCCGCAGCAATCAGTCTACCGATCTCGGCATCTCCGTTTGCTGAGATGGTACCGACCTGAGCGATCTCGGCACTCGTAACAATCTTTTGGGCTCCGTTGACCAGCATCTCTTCAACAAGCTTCGCAGCTTTTTCGATGCCTCTACACACCAAAAGCGGACTGTACCCAGCTTCAACGAGTTTCAGACCTCCTTCGACGAGTGCAGCCGTCAAAACAGTCGCTGTCGTGGTACCATCACCTGCAACCTCGTTCGTCTGGCTTGCGGCCTCACGAATGAGTTCTGCACCCATTCGTTTGACAGGGTCTTTCAGCTTGATGCTGCGACTCACTGTGACACCGTCCTTCGTCACAAGTGGTGACTGTCCTGGACGCTGAATGAGCACGGTCTTGCCTCTCGGGCCTAGTGTGCATCCTACTGCGTCGGCGGCGACCTTGAGGCCGGCATAGAGTTGCCGACGTGCATCGCCGGAAAACAAGATCTGTGTTGTGGACTCGCCGTTCTGAAAACCGTTCATACTCCCATTCTATCAACGAGAGTACGTGTGTTCAGGCGCCTTTTGTCATTCTGAAATAGACCGCTGCACCACGACGCCAGGCAACTGCAATCAGACCTGCTTTGTAATCTTCTAGCATTGTCACCAGAACAAGCTTTTGCTGCGGGTCCTTCGTCTTCAGCGCATAACGCATCAACTTTTGTTCAGTGAAATCGAGTACGTTCTTTGATCCAGAGCGAGCATACATCTGAAACTCAGTGCTCGTCGCAGGTCTTTCGGGCATGCCGGCCACGTTTCTTGTTGCCATCGTAGAAATATGTAGGCCGCTCATGGTACGTACTCAAATGACAACACGCCGGACATACCGGCGTGCATCGTAGAAGCATTCGTTGTGATTTTGAGAGTCAGCTTGTTGGTGGTTTTCGAGGGAGTGTCCATGACATCATCTTGAATTTAAGTAACACTGACTTAGGGTTTTGATCCGCTCTTTCGAACCTTCACTTTCCTCAATAATGTGCGCGCGCGCCTCCTATCTTGCCGAAGTCGACCAATACTATGTCGTTGAAAAATCTTTCGTAGAATGGTCGCGCGGGACTGATCGCGGCAGTTTGACATGATATGATTGACGAGCTCACGCAAGTGTTTTGCCGGATTAAGTTTTTTCTCGTCGGCATAATCTTTTGGTGCGAGCTCCTTTGGAAGAACGCTGGGAGTTTTCAGCTCCCGAAATCTAAAGGGTCGCCGTCATCGTCATCCTCGTCATCATTACCATCGAGGTCAAGGTCACGGAGCGTGGGAAGATCAGCCAAAATTCCTGCATCCGGATCAAGCTCAGCGTTGGAATCGACTTCATCATCGCCAACACGGGCGTGCTTTCTTTTCTCGGTACCACTCGCAACCCGAAGCAACTTGATCATCCGCTTCATGCCGGCGTCATCGTTGTTGTCGGTTCGATAGTGGGCCAGTTGTTCAACACGCTTCGTCAGTTCCTTGACTGACTCTGCCGCGCCTTCGACTGACATGTACCTACGACGCTTGACGTACTCAGAGATGAATGCGATGGGCCAGTCTTTTACGATGGCGTACCCGTCAACGTACTCTCCAAGTACGTGTTTGACGACCTCTTCGTCCATTGCATCGATGAGCTCGAGCATGTCAATTCGACCAGGTCTTAGAAGCGCTTCATCGAGTGCGCCTCTGTTGTTGACCGTGGTGACGACGAGCTTGACCTTTTGCTGAAAGAACTCGAGCGTTTCCAGGAGTTTAGCCTGTCCACTGGCACGGTCGAAGTCATCAAGGATGACAGCGTCAGGCTCAAAGATCGCGATCGCCTCAAACAAGGTTGCATTATCGAGCCCTCCGAGGTCACCAATGCGGATACGGAACGATCTGAGGCCCATCAGTTCAACGATCGTTCTGGCTAATGTCGACTTTCCAGTACCGGGTGGTCCGTAGAACATGATGGAACGCGACACACCAGCATCGATGGGCTTCTTCAATTCAGTTGAAAGCTCTGTTGCTCGACGTGAGAGCTTGGACTCAAAAGCGTTGTCAACCTCAAAGATAACGCGACTGTCATCGCCTGACGTCATCATTCGAGCGTTCTTGCGCATGACTAGCGACTTGCCTTCAAACTGTTGCCACAACAGCTGTTTGATGAATGCTCGGGCCTCTTCAAGCCTCTCGGTCTGAACATAGATGTGGTCAACCGTCTGAAGACGCCCAGTATACGTCCAGCCCACCTTGAGACCACCGGGAAGCTGACACACTCTGACGAACGTGTTGTCTTCCGCGGTCTTGATGCGCTCATACGGGAACCTCTGCAGTACATGAAGCAACGTCTGATTGAAGTCAGCGCTGTATGCCTCAGTCCATTCGTCGCCGCCAAAATAGTCGTCGGCCCAGACTTCAACGTCCTCAATGAGAACCTTGCCCATGGAAAATGCTGACCTTGCAGCGCTCCACCACGTAGGTCTGTCAAGGAAAGGCGTCGCAGCACCGAACAGTTCAGTACCAAGCGAGAACGCGCGTTTAACCTTGCTAATGCTGAGGTAACGACGGAACTCGTCTAGCAACGTCGCACCATCGCGAAGTTCAAGTGCCGGATCTTCGTCGTTCATCCGTGCCGTCTTTTTTCCCATGAGCTTGTCTTCATCCTCCGGTGTAAGAATTCCACATTCAGCCTTGAACTGATCCCACGACGTACTCATTACGCTAGCATCACACCATAACGTGGAATTCGAGGTAGTGTTCGATCAACGTTATCACGAAGTGACATCTCGCCTGTGTTCTGATCAATCATGATCTCGGTTGACGCTCCAATCAATGACTGTTTTCTACATGCATGCTGAAGATTTCGTGATGCACTGTATGCAACGTACGCCTCAGGCATCATATCAGGTGCTCGCTTCACCTTGAGAAAGCGTTTCTTTGCGTCTTTGACCATCCACCATCCGCCGCTGTGGTCCTGTGTCTTGTAACCCTCTGCGAGAAATTGATCAACGATTGTGCGGAGACCTTCCGGAACGCGCTTCCACAGGTCCTCATTTTTGACGCAGAGAACAACGTAGTTAATGTAGTCTTTCCATGACCTGAGTTGACGCTCCCACTCACGCTCGGGGTCATCATAGAAACCGATGCACGATTCCGTGAAGACCTTCGGCCCACACACAATGCCGATGTCAATAGTTTCAGTGAAAGGATACGCAGCATCACGTTTGGCCGCATCCGCATGTGATTCATTCTTGAGTTCTAGAACGTGACGAATGGGTCGACCACAACATGCACACTTTGACTTTCCATAATGAAACCCACTGATCTGCCATGAACCAGCAGCGATCAGCGGTTTGAAGTTCTTTCCATTCGACTTGACGTGTGAAGCGATAAGACCAATCACGTCGCTTTGTTGTGTATTGCGCTTCACTGATATGTCTTTCTTTCGTGACTAGTTTGTTCGGCGCGGAGGTACTGATCCCATGCCCTCGTAAGAACGTCCTGTTGATGCGCAATCATTGCGTTGAACGTTCTTTTCAAGTCAGGACGAATCACCTTATACGCAGTCATCTCAGGAGAGTTCGGACCGTACGTTGTCAATGCCTCATTAAATGCGGCGACGATCTTAGTATCAACCTTGTTCATTGTCTTCCTTGATTGGATGAAGCATACTACCCACTAGCGTGAGCCCAGTACTCTGACAGGGATGTCCTTCTGAATACCAGTATTCCACATTGCCTTCTTTGGACACTGTGATGATTGATGTCGACCTGGTTCCGAAGGCATACTCATCTGCATGCACACACAGTGATTGGAAAGGATCGTGTTCTGTTGAATTCGTGTGATCTCCGAGCAGTTTGAAGAGGTCATTCATCGCAACATCAATTCCTGCGCGTGGATCAATTCGATGTGCTAGCACGTCTCCTTGCGCGACCTTACATGCGTATTTCCCGCCACAACAGTCGTTGCTGATGACGTTGACGCCAGGAGGAAGTAGTTCCATTTCAAGGGCACATGGGCTTCCAACACGTGTCAGAAACATTGCACCCGGTCGACCAAACACGATGTTGAATGGATTGTAGCGCGTAGCATCTAGGTGTGACAAGATCTTCGCGGCAGAAGAGTGTTGCCTCGCACGCAAACAATCAAGAACGACCTTTCCACGTGACTCGCGGTTTTCGTAATGGTGCTCGTCATCTTGATTTGTTAGGCCGACGAACCACCCGTCCTCGCAGACACCAGTCCACGTTCCGTTCTTTTCATCATCCCACGGCCTGACAATCTTTTCATTCGTCATTTCAGGAGGGCGTGATCGCCTGTCATAGCGCTCATCACGGTTTGCCGCAACTATCAGTGGATAGTTGTCAACGTACTCATTGAGGATGACAAGCGTACACATGGTTCACTCACGTTTCGTAAGCGTCCATCAGCTGCTTACCGAGCTGCTTCAGAAAGGGCGCGCCGAATGTGCTACCGTTCTCTTTTTCGAGGTCGTCTTCGAAGAACGTAGGCAGGTCTTCGCGCATTCTGCACGAGGCGATGCCCCAAGCGATCGCAGCCACACTGTCTGTGTCGCCTCCCCACTCGAGCACCTGTGTCATGATGCCGAGAAGTGTAGTCTGTGTTGTCAAGAGCGTGTGCACCGCCCATGCAGTATTCATGCCTACGTCCCAAGGCGAGTGGTCGCACTTGCTGACAACAGGACCCACCCAAGGCTCACGGAATTTCTCGCAGACCGGCAACCATGAGGTCAACCACCCGGTCATGTCAATAAGCTCGCGCTCATCTCGAAGGGCGTAGTGCGACATCAGACCGATCGCTTTCGAAGAGTCAACGCCTTGTTGTGTAGCATGCGTGACGACTGCTTGTTTTTCAGCCATCCGCAGAACACAGTGCGGCGTAGAAAGCACACCTAGAGGCACTGAACGCATTGCGGCGCCGTTCTTCGTAGAATTGGGAATGATTGTGTGAAGGAACTCGCTCAACGTTCCGCACTTTTCAAGGACTGACTGGAAACCTCGAGAATACCCGTCACGTTCATCACGCTTGAATGCCTCGAGAAAGTGGGCAGCGAAGGCAACACCTGAAGGTTGTGGATCTTCGATCAACGCTTCGGCAACCGCGATCGACATCTGTGTATCGTCAGTGTACGTTCCGGCGGGAAGCTTGTGATACGAGGGGTGCGTCAGATAACGCTTAAACTCCAGGAGTTCGATTGCTTCAGGTTCTTCAGGATGTCGTTTGCAGTATTCTGCAGCCATGGCGTATGCATCGCCTTGGGCAATGCGCAGTAACATGTTATCATTGCGATGAATCATCCCCATCTCCTGTGTCCGCGCCTGTTCTGATCAACGTTGCCATCAAGCGCGTCATTCAATGCTTCTGCTGCGGTCTCGTAGATGTCATACGTCCTGCTCAGGCGATTGTATGCACCTTGCTGAGTGCGAACGTCGGCGTCATTCTCACAGATCTTCTTGAGCTCCTCAGCGATCCAGTAACCCGTTGAGATGAGCATCTTCGTCGCAGGATCGGGCTTCCAGTTTTCAGGACGACCAACTGCCCAAGGAGCGAACAGACGCTCGACATCATTTTCTACGGCGTCTTGCACAAATTTAGCAGTGTATCGCACCCGAGGCACGACACCCTGGTATTGATCACACGCGACCATGTGCTTGTGAAATACGGGATCGCCCTCATATTGAGCATATCCCCCGGGAGGATCAGAGCCCGATCGTGGATCCCAATTTCCCCACCTGTTCGACATTACTTCTTGTCTTCGTCTTTCTCGTCATCGATGTCAGTCAAAACGACCTGAAAGATCTTCCCGTCGAGCAAGAGCCTGCGAACATGCACCGTCGATGCATGAAAATAAACCTGCTGCGGCGTTTCGCCTTTTGCACGAGCGAGCAGGCACAGTGCGGCCTCGAGCTGAGTGAATACGTTGTCAACGTCGGGGTGTTTCGTGGTCATCGTGTCTTGATACTACATCATCAGTGCCAATAGTACACGATGTGTGTTAGTGAGGAACGTGAATGATATTTCGAACTCGAACACGTCGCACCTTATTTTGCTTTTTGGTCGCACTCAGAAGTATAGCTATAATTAAGGGCGGTGATTCATGAACGTAATTCGGAGTGCTGTGTTGATCGCAGGTGTTGTTCTTTTGCCTGCGTGTGGCGCTTCGGGTGCGAAGTATCCCGGTCAGTCTAACGATCTCAATCTTGCTCAACATCTGGAACGCAAGACGGTCGCGATGGTTCATTGGATTGGTGACACTGGCGAGGTTGACGAGGACGGCGACAAGGTCAGGGGCGAGGTCGATCCAACCACACACCCTGAAGCTGAGCTAACGCCGTATTGCTCCGGAGTGTGGGTCAGCAAGGACACGTTTGTGACAGCACAACACTGTGTTCAGCACTTGGGTCATCCAAAGGAAGACCCGATCAATGCGATGTTGCGTAACATGCTCGGCGTCCCGGATACGTGGGATCCGACGGGACAACCCGCTGTTTACTCGTCCTTTGGAGACGTTGAAGACAAGGCGACCTGCAAGGTTCGAAACACCCACGGCGCGACAGTTCTCGCGAATGACCCAGAACACGATCTCGCGCTTGTCAAGGTTGATGCTAGCTCGATTCCACGTCATGAGGTCGCAGAACTTGCAACGTCTGTACGAACCGGCGATGAGGCACACATTGTCGGGCACCCAGCCGGCATGTGGTGGACGTACATCAAGGGCGTCGTTGCAGCCGTGCGTCCTAACTGCGAAGGCCCGGCGCACAGGTCTTTTGATGCTGTCCACGTTTCTGCTCCCGTGTTCTTCGGAAACTCAGGCGGAGGAGCGTTCAACCAGGACGGTCAGTTGATCGGCATCTCTTCGTGGATCAAGCGTGTTCCGAACACGGCCTTCTTCGTCAAGTTCGACTACGTCGATGCGCTGATGAAGAAGAACAACGTCACTCAATGATTCGAACGTCAGGAACCTCTTTGGCCGTCGGGTCAAAGCAGAAGTACTGTTGAAGGATCGTGTCCCACAGTGAGACGTAGTCGGGCTCAATGCTCTTGACTTCGCACTTGTACCACCCGGGCTTCTGCCCGGCACGGACACGCCATGCGTACACGTAGCCTGAAGGTGAAGGTAGAAACTTGCCGTCGACGATTGCGGGTGGCAATGCAGCGTACTTCTCACCCCTGACGGGTTGAGACTTGTATTCTCGTGCCTTCTTTGGTGTCTTCTTGTGTTTCATCATGGTTGTTTGTCTTTACCCATTCGTAGTACTGCACTAGCGCATGATCTTTGGGAGGTTCAGTGCCGATGGTGCCCTGACAGAAAATCTCCCAGGCTCTAGAAGCATACACTCCGACGCCAGGAAGTTCAGATGCGTGTTGCCATGGCCCGGCCACGTAGCGTTCAGTCATCTTTTTGAGGTTCGTTGTTCGACGATTAGCGAACCCAAGAGGCCTACATAATTCCACGACATCGATGTCATCGGCATGCATGAATGACTGAGGCGTGGGCCAGCGTTTTCTGAACTCAGGCAGGACTTTTTCGACCTGTTTGCGTGTGGTGCAGTTCAACAGCATACACGACACGAGGATCATCCAGCAATCAGGCCAAAGATCTTCCTGAATGAGGCTGTAGGGGCTGCGTGCAGGAATCACTTGAATCGAAACGTCTCCAAAATTTTGCCCGCCGCCTCAAGATCCTGCGGAGTCTTGACGCCGAGGTATCGTGCCTCACGTGGAACAACGATGAAGTTGCATGAACACTCTTCGGTGTACTGCTGAAGCAAGCGCTCGTGCTGGATGACAAGCTTCGTTCCCAACTGCTTGCGCACCCTGTGCCAGCGCCATGGAATGGGCCAACTAAGTGTCTCAGTTGAGATGATCATTGTGTTGGTGTTCATGAATGGCGACTCAGCTGCGAAACCGTCTGGCAATCTGAAGTCTTCTGCGACCTGAATACGTCCGTTCACCCATGCTAGCGTCCCACCCTTGTCGCCCTTTTGACGTGGCACTAGTTCACACGTAAGGTTTCTTTCCATGCGAATGTGGTAACCCACGAGGCCAGCATGGGGAGACGCTAGCACGTTGTCAACGTTACACACGATGACGTGTTCGACGCTTGGGTTGCTGTCGAGGACGCCTCCTTCGATCAACGCCGGGCCGACATCGCCGTGTCCAAGAGGGTACAGATCTGGCTCGCCACTAGCGGTTCTCGCGAGTTGGTTCGCTGGTGTCAATCGATATCCCTCGAACTGTTCGAAGCACGTTCCAGTCGTACCAGGCGGGACGACGAGCGTCTGAATGTGCGCATTGATCGCGTCGAGGCTGCCGGCCGCAGTCATGATCCACGTCGGCATGCCACCACCCTGCATGATCTTCCACGCAAGCATTGTCAGGCCGATGCCCGGGATTCTGACGAGCGCCTTCGGTTCACCCATTCGAGTTCCAGCGCCGCCGGCGAGGACGCAGAACGCCACTTTGCCGTCTGCGATTGCCTTCTCTCCTTCCCTAACGTCGTCGTCAGTGATGAATGAAAAGTCGTCGACTTGTGCAATGTTGACCTGCTCTGGGTGATATGCAGCAGGGTCTGCATCGAAACGAGTCGTCATTGAGACGAGCTCTTCGTCTGTCAGGGCACCGACACGATGCACACGCTTTTGAATCTCTGATGAGACTGCCTGGAGCTCTTGCTTAAGCGGTCCTGCGAATCCGGGTGCTTTCATATTCTTCCTTGAACGGCCACCACAACGGTGCCGAAGCTCGTGGTGCCCACTTAGCGAACCGTGCCTTGTCACCGATGTAATAATGACGGTACGCTTCAACGATGGGCATGTTCATCGTCATTGTCTTCCACGGTTCCTTGATCGCCCGAGCAAAAGGCGTCAGACCAATGTCGGGTAGATCAGGTTTGACGTCAAGCATGTTATCGATGATGCCTTCAGTTTTATGCGTGCGGCCATAACGCTTTGTGTATTCTTCGCACAGTGCAACAGCATGTGCCAACAGCCACCTGAAGTTCTGCTGCGATTCACGCATCCATCGTGCACACCGATGATTGAAATGAGTGTGCTTGTAACCCATCGTACCCGCAGGAAATGCAGTGACAAGCAACTGTGCCGACTCAACAACCATCTTGACGACATGCTTGTTGCACTGCTGCTGAGCGGCAATGATAGGGTCCGTGTCAATGATGAAGATGTTCACTGGTCAGTTCAAAAGCCCGGGCTTTTTCACAAACAGAACGGCCTTGTCAGTCTTCTTTTCGTCCATGGCTGATAGGATCGCCAGAAGGTGTAGCTTCGTTAGGACGAAGACATGTCCATCCTTCACCGTCGAGCAGGCGATGCCCTGTTTCTCTGCAGCCTCAAGGAGATAGTTGACGTCGGCATCGTCGGACGGCGGTTTTGTGGTCATGTTCCATCATACAATACCTCAGCCTTAGTTTACACCAACAGGAGCCCACTCAAGCTACTTGGAAGTGCCCGATTGTTTCTTGGGCTGGTTACCCTTGGTCGGCAGTCCCAATTTTCTCCATAGACGTCGATTGTACTCGCCGAACGGCCCTGCGAACAGGACTTCAGGGTCGACCCACCTGACCACGCCCGATTCTGGCGTGTTGATCTGGCCAGTGACCTCAGTCGCGAAGGTTGTCGTCGTGTAGCCATCGTGCTCGCTGCGAGTGAACACAGGATGCAAGCGTGTGGCCGTGAGGCCCGTCTCTTCCTGCAACTCCCGCGCAGCGGCGGTGATTGAATCCTCGCCGGGATCGACTTTTCCGCCGGGCAATCCGAATGCCGTCGGGTCATCCTTGCGAGAGACCGCTAGAACCTGTCCGTCGTCGCTCAGAACAAGGCAACATGCCGCCTTCATCGTGTTTTGATTGTTGAGTTGCTCTTGGTCTGCTTCATCGTCGAGCACGTTTGTGTTTGCACGAACAGGCACGCCTCCTCGAAGGTTCGTTCCCGTGTCCTTGCCGGCAGACATTCCGATGTTATTGACGATCTCTCTGATCGCCTGTTTGAGCAGCCGCTGAGCTACTTTCGAATCGAGCATGCGCGCCCCGTGCACGTGTTTGTTGGCTGCTTTGGTTGAGCCAACGGGCAACTTTCGATCTGACTACACGCAGTGATCTTTGATACGCACGTCGGATCGAGCCAGACACCTTGATTCTCAACGGCAACGCAAAAATTTGCGCATGACGTCATGCACTTGTTGGTCGTGGCATCGCACGTTTGTGACGCGTCTGTTTGGCCGTACACGTCTTTGCAATTTCCAAACGCATCACAGCGAGTACCCATGTCGATTGGGTCTCCTTCTTTGCACCCAAGTTTTTGAAGGTTAGCACATGCATCAACACACACGTTTTGATCAGTGACAACGGGCGGGACAGGCGTCACTACGACAGGCTTTGGACAGCCGATGATCAGCGCTACACACGCAATGAACAACACGTTAGCAATCTTCTTCATTTTCATCTTGGGTCCGCCAACCTGACTGAATTAAACTTCGCATCGAGCAAATTGTTCATCGTTTGAACTGCTGCACGTTCATCACGATAGCGCTGAAATAGACCTTTCCACCTTGCAGCGACGAACCGGTTGACCTGAGGCACGATTGTCGGTGGGACTGGGTGACCGAGTTCAAGCTCAATGTCGCTGATCCAGTTGCTGGCGATCTTGCGCGCGGCAAGTCCGCTCTCTGTCCTGGGAGTTCCGATTCCGGAACGCATCTTCAATACGTTGATGAACGCGTCATCACGTCGAAGTTCAAGGACGAGTGCCTCTTGAATGTATCTTTTCAGGAGGTTCATGGAGGTGTCACCGTCACAGTTGTCGTGTCAGTCGAAGAAGCGGGTAGGTACGGAACCCAGAAGTCATTTGCATCAGATGCTTCGAGATAAGCATAAGGTACGTATCCGTAACCCTTGTCACCCCATGTGACGCCCCAGCTGTTCCTGACGATCCAACATTGGGTGTTGTCGTCGTATCCCACGATGACCTGAGCGTGCCCACCAGAATTTACACGGGAGGCCTTAGGCATTGCTACTCGTCCATCGCTACCCGTATTTATGTAGTCCTGGTCGACCGTCATTCCGAACACGACGGGATGCTGAGCACGTAAAGCCTGTTTGACAGAAGCGTTCAGTTCAGACCACGTCGCTGGAGAGATTCGATAGAAACTTGCGATCTTGTTTGCGTATCCTTCACGATATGATTGCCATGAAGGACGAACGAACATTTGCGAAAGATTGAACTGCCACGTTGACTCAGGACATGTTCCGAGCGTCGTTAGCGTTGCAAAATTCAACCTGATGTAACTACCTTCATCGCGGTCTTGCTCTTGTACCATCAAGCGGGCATTGTAGTACGTGAACAATCGTGAGAGGTCGACCAATGGTTGACCGTTTCTGATCTGAAGGAACTCGAGCGCGCCTACTGTTGCGTTCGCGGCACAACTTGACGACTTGCTTTGATTTTCGATAGGTGAACACCATGAACGCAAATCAAGAACGCCGTTCGTCTCGACACCCGGGCTCGACACGCCGCTGCCGACACTTTGAACTTGTGCGACGTGATCATCAAACTTCTTGTCTGCGGTGTCGCCCTTGATAACGGGCTGATCAGCATCAGGAAGCCAGCCTCCCAGTTTAGCGACGAAGCTCATCAGTTCTTCTTTCCAAAGAACGCGCTAAACAGCGCGACGATGAAGTTGATTAGCGAAGTTAGTGCCGATGGGCCTCGAACAACGATAGGAGGCGAGGGTGGCGCAACGGGCGGCTCAGGCCGAGGTGGTGGAACTGGCTCATAGACGACCGGAGGTTCAATAACAGGATCTGGTTTGACAACAACCGGTTGTGGCTTCAGAAATACCGCTCGTTCTTCCTGCCTTCTTCTTGTTAGACCCAGGTGTGCCTTTAGTTCGCCGTCAATTCGTGCCTTGTTCCAGCGCAAAAACTCATCAGCCGCACCTGCGACATCGCCTTCATTGAGTTTTCTAAGCAGTGTTGACGTTGCAAAGGCATTGCCGCCCATATTGAACGTGAAGGAAACCATGGCGTCGAACTGATCCTGGTTGATCGGGACTTTGACAGCTGATCCAACCGCAAACTCTGCAATAAACAGATCGAGCCCAAGTAGTTGAAGACCTTTCTCCTTTGTAATGATCGGAGGAAAATTCTCGCCAGGTTTGATGACATGCCCGTAACCGATCGTATCAATGCCGGCTACGTCTTTATAGACGTGATTGACCCAACCTTCATGCCGCGCAATGAACTCAATACCAGCCTGAGACGTTTTCATGACAACTCACCTGGCGATAAGTATCAGGCTCAAGGCTGCTTGGGCAGAACCTTGATCTTGCCTTCGGCCACAGCGCGTCGTAGCACGCCAATCACATCGACAATTTGGCCTGCTGCTCGGCGAGCATCGACTTCAAATGGATTGTCATAGTATGGGTGTGCAGATCTGCAGCAACACAAGCCCAGGTAAGCGATTCCGTAGATGATTGGCTGGAATACACCCAAGACCATGCACTGATGCACGTGTTCTTGTTCATGGCGTAGAACGATCTTTCCTTTGTCGGTCTCAACGTCAGCCTTCATAACGATCACGTTGCCGATCGTCTGACCTGCCCATCGTGTCCACATCTTGTCAAGGAATGACGGGGGTTTATCGATCGTCCAAACGAGTGCATCGCCGCGTGATCCGAGAAACTTGTACCAACCGAATAACGAGAACAATAGAACGTACAAGAGGCCGAACACCGTCACCGGTGCAGCCCATGCAATTCCGATTATGCGTAAGACCTTTGACATAGCGGCACCTGCTCAAGCATATTCTTTCCACGTCATCGATGCAACATACGACTCAGTTGTCTGCGTTTGAAGCACCTGAACTGCGAACGTCAATTCATCACAAACACCGTCAATGCTCGAACCAAAAGGTAGTGCATCGACAATGCTATCAATTTCTACC